>OGZX01000239.1_pt1 | contig 66140 bp, 51 predicted proteins | sample 1576881 | NCBI WGS metagenome assembly OGZX01 (sample SAMEA3541542, study PRJEB24748) | human gut metagenome | biome: human gut; feature: human-associated habitat; material: faeces | place: China | collected 2012 | reverse complement strand
CATTGAGCCTGATGTAAAAGAACAGGCAGAAGGAATCTTAGCAGCATTAGGAATTTCTGCATCAAATGCAATAAATATGTTTTACAAACAAATTATTCTTCAAAGAGGACTTCCTTTTGAAGTGAAAATGCCATCCGCTCGTCCTGTAGGCATTAGTGCATTATCAGAAGCACAGATGAATGCAGAACTAGAGAAAGGATATGCAGATATGCAGTCTGGTCATACTAGATCAGCAAAATCTGTTTTTTATGCCCATTTTTACGGAAGGAGGTATCGACCGTGGCTAACAGAATTATTGGTATTACTGTCAAGATTGACGGAGATACCACCAAATTACAGACTGGCTTCCTGTATAATTAAAAGTGTAGGAAAAATAAAAAATTATATTTCATCAACGTTTCATAAAAGGTGTGTAGAATGTTATTGAAAGTAGCAATAAAATGCTATTGTGTAAAAAATAAAGGAGGAATAATTTATGAAAAAATGCTTGTCCAGTAGATGCAATTAGTTATGGAGTAAGAAAATAGAAAGGAGTAGTTAGGAAAGTGATAAAAAATGCTATAGCATATATTACAAGAAAGAGAAATAGAACTTTAATAATTTTTATCATATTAACTATAGTTCTTTCTTGCTTGTATTCTTGTTTAACAATAATGAAATCAAGCGATGAAATAGAAAAGGCTTTATATGAAAGTTCTAATTCTTCAATATCAATAACAAAAAAAGATGGTAACTATTTTAATGTTAATGAATTTAAAGATATTGAAAAAATAAAAGAAATTGAAGAAAAAATAATTCAATATGATGGATTAGCAAAGCTAAAAGATGCTAAAGTAGTTAGCGGAGAACAAAGAATAAATAGAGAAGATTTATCTGACGAATTTAAGAATGTTGTTTCACTCGAAGCTACAAATAATGCTAAAAGAAATATTTTGTTTAGTAGTAGAGTGTTTACAATTAAAGAAGGTAAAAATATAGAAGAAAATGATAAGGATTCAATTATTGTTCATGAAGAATTTGCTAAACAAAACAATCTAAAATTAGGTGATGAAGTTGATCTTGAATTACTAGATATTGAAAAAAGTGGAAAAATAAAAAGTCATAAATTTAAAATTATAGGGATCTTTTCTGGTAAAAAACATGAAACATATACAGGGCTATCTTCGGATTTTAGTGAAAATATGGTGTTTGTAGATTATTCAACAAGCCAAGAGATATTAAATAAATCAGAAAATAATAAAATTGCAAATAAAATTTTAATGTATTCTGGTAGTGCAGAATCTACGGACTTAGCCTTAAACAAATTAAAAGAGCTTAAAATTGATGAGTCAAAGTATTTTGTTGAAAAAGATTCTAATGCGTTTGAAGAGTCTTTGGAGTCAGTGAGTGGAATAAAACACATAATAAAAATAATGACTTATTCTATTATGTTAGGTGGGATGGTTGTTCTTTCATTAATCTTGATTCTATGGTTAAGAGAAAGAATTTATGAAATAGGTATATTTTTATCTATTGGAACATCTAAGATACATATTATAATGCAATTTATATTCGAGTTATTATTCATATCGATACCAAGTATAATATCTTCCTTATTTTTAGGAAATGTATTACTAAAAGTAATTGCAGGTGGAATCGTTAACTCAGAGGACTCAATGATTTCTGGTGGAAGTTTAATAAATGATAGTTTTATGTTAAATATTACAACACTTGGACAAAGTTATTTAATATTAATAAGTATTATTGTTTTATCAGTTGTATTTGCTTCTTCATTAATATTAATCAAGAAGCCTAAAGAAATATTATCAAAAATAAGTTAGGAGAAAATGATGGAAATATTAGAAATAAAGAATGTATCATATAGTTATGCCAATTCTAAAGAAAAAGTTTTGTCAGGAGTAAATCAAAAATTTGAACTTGGGAAGTTTTATGCGATAGTAGGAAAGTCAGGAGCAGGAAAATCTACACTTCTTTCCTTACTTGCTGGACTCGATAAACCTCAAACAGGACAAATATTGTTTAAGAATGAAGATATACAAAAGAAAGGATATAGTAATCATAGAAAAAATAATATATCTTTAGTATTTCAAAACTATAATTTAATAGATTATTTATCGCCGATTGAAAATATTAGATTAGTGAATAAATCAGCAGATGAAAGTATCTTGTTTGAACTAGGCTTAGATAAAAAACAAATAAAAAGAAATGTTATGAAATTATCTGGTGGACAGCAGCAAAGAGTAGCTATTGCCAGAGCATTGGTATCAGATGCTCCAATAATACTGGCTGATGAGCCTACTGGTAATCTGGATAGTGTTACTGCCGGAGAAATAATTAATATATTAAAGACATTAGCTAAAGAAAGGAATAAATGTGTAATAGTTGTAACACATAGTAAGGAAGCAGCAGATTCTGCGGATATCATTTTAGAGCTAAGTGGTAAGAAGTTAAAAAAAGTAAATAAAATGAATTTGGAGGTTGAATAATGATAAAAAATGCATTTGCTTATATAACTAGAAAAAGCTTAAAATCAATAATTATTATGTTAGTTATTTTGGCTATGTCAACTTTAAGTCTTATAAGTTTATCTATTAAAGATGCTACGGACAGAGCTTCAAAAGAAACATTTGCTAATATAACCAATAGTTTTTCTATGGAGATAAATAGACAAGTAAATCCAGGAACACCTAGAGGTGGAGGAAATGTAAAAGGTGAAGATATTAAAAAGATAGCTCAAACAGATAGTATAAACTCCTATGTAAAAAGAATAAACAGTGTTGCAGATTTAGTTGATTATGATATTATTGAAACTAAAGAGACTCTTGCGAATCAATCGCCTAAAAGAGCGAAGAATTTTAAAAGAACAGTGATGTTAACCGGAGTTAACGACTCATCAAAAGAAACAAAATTTGTATCAGGAGCATATAAATTAGTAGAAGGAAAGCATTTAGAAAATGAAGATAAAAATAAAATCTTAATGCATAAAGATTTAGCTGAAAAAAATAATCTTAAAGTTGGAGATAAGATAAAAATAAAATCTAATTTATTTGACGCTGATAACGAGAAACAAGCAGATGAAACAGTAGAAGTAGAAATTAAAGGTCTATTCGATGGGCATAATAGTGGTGGAGTAAGTGCAGCACAGGAACTATACGAAAATACATTAATTACTGATGTTCATACAGCTGCTAAAGTTTATGGTAATACAGAAGATACAGCTGTATACCAGGATGCAACATTCTTTGTAAAAGGTGATAAGAATCTTGATAGTGTAATAAAAGAGATTGAGAAATTAGATATAAATTGGAGAGAATATAATTTGATTAAAAGTTCATCAAATTATCCTGCATTACAACAATCTATATCAGGTATCTACTCAATTTCAAATAAATTATTTGCTGGCTCATTAATATTTGCAGGAGTTGTAGTTTCATTATTATTATTATTATGGATGAATGCCAGAAAGAAGGAAATAGCAGTATTACTATCATTAGGTATATCAAAATTAGAAATTTTTGGTCAATTCCTGATTGAGATGGTATTTATATCAATCCCCGCATATGTTGGCTCTTATTTCTTAGCTAGGTATACAGCTGAAAAGCTTGGAAATAATATATTGAATAAGGTTACTGGTGATATAGCTAAACAAATTGCCAGACAATCTGCATCTAGCCAATTAGGTGGTGGGGCAGAAGCTGAAGGATTTAACAAGACATTATCAAGTTTAGATATAAATGTATTACCTAAATTCATATTTTATGTAGTTATATTTATGAGTTTAGTACTTCTTGTATCTTTGATTATTTCTTCATTCAATATATTAAGAAGGAATCCAAAAGAATTATTAATTGACAATAAATAAAATTTTTGGTGCTGAAAAGCACCAAAAATTTTTTTGCTTTTAAATATCCAATAATATGCTGTACAATATAAGCGAATAGGCTTAAGTGGAGGTATACATGAAAATATTAATTGTTGAAGATGATAATATGATAAGAGAGGGATTAAGTGAATATCTTTCAGAATTTGGATATACTGTTATTCAAGCTAAAGATGGAAGAGAAGCCTTGTCAGAATTTAATAGCGATATAAATCTGGTTATCTTAGACATACAGATACCTTTTATTAATGGGTTAGAAGTGTTGAAAGAAATTAGAAAGAAAAGCAATTTACCAATTCTAATCCTGACTGCATTTAGTGATGAAGAATATAAAATTGATGCGTTTACTAATCTGGCAGATGGATATATAGAAAAGCCATTTTCATTGCCGGTCTTAAAGGCTAGAATAGATTCTTTAATTAAGAAGAATTATGGACATTTAGAGAAGTTTGAATATAAGGATCTATCGGTTAATTTTAATAGCTATACAGCTAAAATAAATGGTGAAGAAATAGATGTAAATGCAAAAGAACTAGAAGTATTAAAATGTTTATTGGATAATAATGGACAAGTGTTAACAAGAATGCAAATTATTGATTATGTATGGAAAGATAGCGAAGAAACTCCTTATGATCGAGTAATAGATGTATATATAAAAGAACTTAGAAAAAAATTACAATTAGACTGTATAACTACTATAAGAAATGTAGGATATAAATTGGAGAAAAAATGAAAAAATTAAAGATATTTCCAAAAATGTTCATACAAATATTTTCTATTCTTGGAATAATAATTATATTAGTTCATTCATTAGTTTATTTTATATTTCCTAAAACATATTTGGAGACGAGAAAAGAAAAGATTTATAATATTGCAGATGAAATTTCTGGTAATATGAATGGAAAAGAAATAAAATATATAGAACAAACTTTGGAGCTTTATTCGAAAAGTAGTGAAATAAAAGCATTTATAAAAGAAAAAAATAATAAAAATGAAATACAAATCAAAAATGATATAAATGTTAATTTAGAAAGTGATAGTAATTCTTTGATAATTGAAGAAAGAGAGATAACGCTTAATGATGGTAAAAAAATAAATCTACAATTTGTTTCTACAGCTGATATGCAAAAAGATGCGAAAGATTTAAGCATTAAATTTTTACCATATTCTCTATTAATATCAATTTTATTTTCTGCTGTTATTTCTTTAATTTATGCAAAATTAATAAAAAATAATTTACAAGAAATAAAAATTGTTACTGATAAAATGATGAAACTTGATAAAAAAACGCGATTAAAAGTTAGCTCTAATGATGAAGTTGGAGAATTAAAACAGCAAATTAATGATTTGTATTCTACTTTATTAAGAACAATTGACGATTTGGAATTTAAAAATAAAGAAATTATAAAATTAGAAAAGTTAAAATATGACTTTTTTAAAGGCGCATCCCATGAACTTAAAACTCCTCTTGCCAGTCTTAAAATAATACTGGAAAATATGAAATACAATATTGGAAAATATAAAGAAAGAGATATTTATATTAATGAATGTATTGAAATCGTTGATGGTTTAACAAAAAATATTTCTCAAATATTATCAGTTCATTCTATAGAAAATTTGAATAATGATGAAGAATATTTGAAAATAAATGATACATTAGAAGACATATTAAAAAAGTATGAAATATTAGCAAATCAAAAGAAAATAACTGTCAATAATTATATATTAGATGAGAATATTTATATAGGAAAAACAGCTTTAAAGATTATTCTATCTAATTTGATTAGTAATGCGGTAAAATATACTGATGTAAATGGGGTAATTAATATTGGGATAGTTAATGATTGGTTATATATAGAGAATACATACGGTAACAATAAAATTTCGAATATGGATAAAATATTTGATGTTAAATTTGATTTAAATAAGGAAAATAGTAATGGATTAGGCTTGTATATTGTAAGTAATATTCTGAATAATTACAATATAGAATATAAAGCATTGCAGGATGAAGAATTTTTTATCTTTAAAATTAAAATATTTTCTTGAATAAGAAATGATTTTGCAATAGTTATTGAAAAATAGGGGATAAAAGAACTTTACACTTTCTTGTGTATAAAAAGTAGTAAGTATATTAAAAAGGATATAGCAAGTCTTGAGAAGAAAAGAAAGAAAACATCATTGTGGGAGAAGGAAAAACTGAGTATGAATACCATGAAAAAGTGATTGTTCGCAATATGAAGAGAGAAATTCTGGAGCGTTTAGAAGGGGGTATTCAAGAGATAAGACCAGGGGAATATTATATTCTGCAATGATGACAAGAAATCGGAAGTTGAGGAGATAGAACATTGAGAACATATGAGAATAAAGAGGAGCTTAAAAACGAGATAAATAAAAGCTTTGCGAAGTATATTTCAGAATTTGATGATATTCCGGAATATTTAAAAGATATGAGAGTCGATGAGGTTGATCGAACTCCAGCAGAAAATCTTGCTTATCAGGTTGGGTGGACAACTCTTGTTATTAAATGGGAATCAGACGAAAGAAAGGGTCTCCATGTCAAGACTCCTTCGGATAATTTTAGGTGGAATCAGCTTGGCGGATTATATCAATGGTTCACAGATACATATGCGCATCTGTCGCTGCAGGAGCTGAAAGCCATGCTGAATGAGAATATTAATATGATTTATGAAATGATTGACTCATTAAGCGACGAAGAGTTATTCGAGCCACATATGAGAAAGTGGGCCGATGAAGCAACCAAAACAGCGGTATGGGAAGTATACAAGTTTATACATGTTAACACGGTTGCGCCATTCGGAACATTTAGAACTAAGATCAGAAAATGGAAAAAGATTGCACTACAACTCGGAATTTATGGAGAAAAACATGCAAGGTGAAAGAAAAACGTTGACACAGCTATCTGTGCCAATATGTCTAGAAACTTTATTTTATATGCTTTCAGGTATGGTTGATACATTGATGTTATCATCAGTAAGCGACCAGGCTGTTGGGGCTGTCGGAACAGCAAATACATATATAGGTGTTTTTATCATTATGTTTGGGGTAATATCATCTGGTATGGTAGCGGTAATGTCACAGAATATCGGGGCTGGAAGACCTGGAATTGCATATCAGGCGAGACAGCTTGGACTTGTATTTAATGCACTGACGGGTATCCTGATGTCTTTTATTCTTGCTGCTTTTTCTGGGTGGATACTTAAGATAGTGAGTATTGCTCCTGCTTTGCTTGAATCGGCTGAAACATATCTTAAAATTGTTGGAGGTGCAAGTTTTTTAAATGCGCTTATTCCTATTTTTTCCAGCTATTTAAGAGTATTTGGATATACAAAACATTCCTTGATAGGGACAGTTGTCGGTAATGTAATTAATATTATACTGAATTCAGTATTCCTGTTTGTGTTTCACTGGGGAGTCATGGGAGTTGCTACTGCAACAGTTATTTCAAAAGTTGTGAATCTTATTATTGTAGCAGCAATGGGGGCTGTACTTATAAAAGCAAAGCAGAGCCCTGAACGTGCACAGCCACGAAGGATACTTGCACAGATTGTTAAGATTGGGTTTCCTTCTGCATTTGAGACAGCACTTTATAATGTGGCAATGACATTTATAGTGCGTTTTATGAACCAGATGGATACGGATGGAATGAATGTTACAGCTCGTTCGTATGCTATGCAGATAGCCAATTTCTCATATTGTGTGGGGGCGGCACTTGCACAGGCAAATGCTATTATGACTGGCTGGAGAATCGGGGCAAAGAAGTATGAGGAATGTGACAGGGGTACAAGGAAAGCTGTGATATATGGTCTTGTAACAGCAACGTGCTTTTCTGTGACATTTGCAATGACCGGACGTTTTATCGTTCATATATTTACGGATGATACACAGATGATTGAGCTTGTGGTAAAACTGTTAATAGTAGATATATTCCTTGAATTTGGAAGAGTGACAAATCTTGTATATGGACAGGCATTAAAAACAAGTGGAGATGCTATTTTCCCTGTTATAATGGGTGCAATATTTATGTATCTGTTTGCAGTTGGTGGAACATATTTTCTTGGAATACATATGGGGCTGCTTGCGGTAGGGGCATATATTGCCATGGCAGGTGACGAGTGTGCGAGAGCAGTTGGAATGGTGCTTAGATGGAAAAGTGGAAAATGGAAAAGTAAGAGTCTTGTAGAATAGAAGAGAATATGTCTCTTCGTGTGGAGAGGCAGTTAGAGGATAAATTGGAATTTACTGTTGAAAGGATTAAACAATGCCAAGTTACATAATGGATTTAAGAAAGCTTGTAGGACACAGGACACTGATGCAGTGCGCCGCAAGCATAATAATAGTGAATGAAAAGAACCAGATTCTTTTAGGAAAGCGTACAGATAATCACAAATGGGGATATGCCGGGGGTTCTATTGAACTTGACGAGAAAGTGGAGGATTGTGCAAGAAGAGAACTGTTTGAGGAGACAGGTCTTATTGCAGATGAGATAGAATTTTTTATGGTGAATTCCGGTCCGGAGGTGCATTATGTGTATCCTAATGGTGATGAAGTGTCTAATATTGAGATTATATATGTGTGCAGAAAATACCATGGAGAATTAAAGAGACAGGAAGAAGAAATTGAAGAACTGAAGTTTTTTAATATTGCCGAGGTTGAACTGGATAACATTTCACCACCGATAAGACCAGTGGTGAAACGGTTTATAGAACAGAATTCTTAGCAAATGCTGTGCAGATGAAATGCATTTTTTCTGAATTCAATAAGCCCTTCATTACGCATTTTTCCAAGTTCCTTGGAAAGTGCTGAACGGTCAACGTTAAGATAATCGGCAAGCTGCTGGCGGTCGAATGGAATTACGAATTCCTGACTGCCAGCTTTTCTTGACTCATTGGACAGATATATAAGAAGCCTTTCTCGGATTGTCTTTGGTGATGTGCAGAATATCCGGTTAGACAGGGTGAGATTCTTCTGAATGGAAATGTGCAGCAGATTGTTAAGGATTGTATCTTTGCAGTGCGTATTTTCAAATTGTGAACTCATCAATTTATCCATATCAAGAAAAAGAATCACACTTGTTTCAGAAGCGACCGCATCTACCATGAGCGGTTCGCCAGTCAGAGCATATGTTTCAGCAAATACATGTCCAGAAGTAATATTGCTCATAATAGCTTTGTTGCCCCACAAATCTATATATTCAATAGTTACCTGACCAGATGCAACAATTCCAATTTCGTGAACACTGTCTGTTACATGATATATAAACGAATTTTTGCGGAATTTTCTGGCACGCAAAAATCCGGCTGCGGTCATTTCTGATATTTCAGATTCGGTGATATCTTTAAATATTGGTGATTTGATAATTGCCATAAGTTCTCCTTATACTGCCCCGGTAAAATCCAATTTTCTGACTTAAAGTACATTTTTAATAAATTATCAAAAATGTGGTTAAAACAACATATTTATTATGCTCATTATATTATTCTTTAATCACGAAATCAATGGTAACACAGGAGGATTAAGTGATGATAAGAAGAGTTATTCATATTGATGAGGATAAATGTAATGGGTGCGGAGCATGCGTGACAGCATGTCATGAGGGGGCAATCGGATTGGTTGATGGAAAGGCAAGACTTATGAGAGACGATTACTGTGATGGTCTTGGTGATTGCCTGCCACAGTGTCCTACAGGGGCAATTTCATTTGTAGAAAGAGAAGCGGCAGCATATGATGAAGCTGCGGTTCTTGCCAATAAAGCTGCAAAGGAGCAGGCAGCAGCACATAAACCACATTTTTCAGGATGCCCTGGAAGCATGATGAGACAGTTTAACAGGAATAATCAGGAAAATGCATCCCCGGTTGCACCAGAATCCCAGCTTGCACAATGGCCATGCCAGATTAAGCTTGTGCCGGTTAATGCACCATATTTTGATGGAGCAAAACTTTTGATTGCAGCAGATTGTACAGCATATGCATATGCCAATATGCATCAGGAATTCATGAAGGGAAAGATTACTATTATCGGCTGTCCGAAGCTTGATGATGTTGATTACAGCGAAAAGCTTACACAGATAATAAGTAACAATAATATTCAGAGTGTTACTATTGTTCGAATGGAAGTTCCATGCTGTGGAGGACTTGAATATGCTGCAAGGACAGCATTACAGAACAGTGGAAAATTCATTCCATGGCAGGTTGTGACGATTTCAACTGACGGGAAAATCTTAGATTAAAAAATATTAGAAATAAAACTAAAATATTGCCAACACATGAATTTTGAATTATAGTATTAGTGCTTTATAAAATTCTTATAAATATTTGGAGGACTTATGAAAAAAATAAAAGCGCTTATGCCGGAAGCATATGATTTTAATGGAAAGCTTCCGCTAAAACAGGCAATACCGCTTGGACTTCAGCATGTAATGGCAATGTTTGTAGGTAATCTTACACCGCTGCTTATTATTACAGGTGCATGTGGAATTGGGGCAGGAAGTGAATATGCTTCTATCCAGGTTGCACTTTTACAGAATGCAATGATTATTGCAGGAATTGTAACACTTATTCAGTTATTTTCAATTGGACCTGTTGGTGGCAAGGTACCTATTATTATGGGTACAAGCTCAGGATTTATTGGAGTATTCAGCAGTGTTACCAAGATTATGGGTGGTGGAATATTAGCTTATGGTGCAATTATGGGAGCATCTATTATAGGTGGTCTTTTTGAGACTGTACTTGGAGCATTTATTAAACCATTAAGAAAATTCTTCCCATCAGTAGTAACAGGAACAGTAGTTCTTTCAATTGGATTGTCGCTCATCTCAGTAGGTATCAATTCATTTGGTGGTGGAAGCTCTGCTAAGGATTTTGGTTCATTGGAAAATCTTTTCCTGGCATTTGTTGTGCTTGTAGTTATATTATTTGTTAAGCACTGGACTAAGGGATATCTTAGTTCATCTGCAATTCTTGTTGGAATTATTGTGGGTTATATTGTAGCAATTATTATGGGACTGGTTCTTCCACATACAGCAGTTACAGCTGATGGAGTTGAGTATACTAAATCATGGGTACTTAACTGGAACAAGGTAGCAGAGGCTAAATGGATTGCAATTCCAAAGTTTATGCCAGTTAAGCCTGTGTTTGATTTAAGAGCAATACTTCCTGTACTTGTAATGTTTGTTGTAACAGCAGTAGAGACTGTTGGTGATATTTCAGGCGTTATGGAAGGTGGAATGGGAAGAGAGGCAACAGATAAGGAGCTTTCTGGAGGCGTAATGTGTGATGGTCTTGGTTCAACACTTGCAGCAATGTTTGGTGTGCTTCCTAATACATCATTCAGCCAGAATGTAGGACTTGTTGCAATGACTAAGGTTGTCAACAGAGTTGCACTTGCATCAGGTGCGGTATTTCTTATATTATGCGGACTTATACCTAAGCTTGGAGCACTTATATCAATCATGCCACAGTCAGTACTTGGTGGTGCAGCAGTTATGATGTTCTCATCAATCATAGTAAGTGGTATCCAGCTTATTACTAAAGAGCCGCTTGATGCAAGAAGACTTTCAATTGTTTCAGTTGCACTTGGTGTAGGTTATGGAATGGGTGTAAGCCCTGCAATTCTTGAACATACACCACAGGTAGTACAGCTTATGTTTGGTGAGTCAGGTATTGTACCTGCAGCATTTGTGGCAATATTACTTAATGTGATACTTCCTAAGAGCAAACCGGCTAATGAAGAAACTTCAAAAGACGAGTAATATCGTCTGGAGTATCGATATCATATAGTTCATATTCATCCCGTACAGGAACTAATACAACCTGTGCGGGATATTTTTTTGTTAAGAACCCGCCGCCTTTTTTCTCAGGAAGGTTTAGAAGCTCATCGTAATATTTTGCAGGAAATATACATGGAGAACCAGCATTTTCATTGTAGGAAAGTCTGCATATCTTATCATCATAATAAAGAAATGTAAGACACAGAAGCTGCAGGCTTGTCCTTGTAATAAGCGGCTGGTCTGATGGCAGAAAAAGGATTCCCTGAGGCTGCAGATTACCTGAAGAAGCGTTATCTGTTAGAATTCTGGTAACTCCAAGCCGGATCATTTCATTTCTGTAGGGCATGTCGTGTCGGAGAAAATGTATATTTTTATCTTCACATATATGGACAACTTCATCATGTCTTGTTACTGCAAGTGTCTCACCAAAGCCGGCAAAATGGCTTATAGATACTGCATTTTCAAAAAGAGAGCGCCCGTTAAAGTCTGCTATCAGTTTATTAGAGCCGAATCGTTTTGACATACCGGAAGCCATAATAATGCATGAAAGCGTTTCAAATGTTTTGTCAATATCAATAACAAGAACATCCCTCCTGTTACAGATTCTGTTTAAAAATTCTGTGGATTGTTTTCTTATTACAGCTAAAACATGTGAATTATCAAGCAGTTTTTCAACAGCCTTCTGAAATGGGATGCAAGAGCTTTCAAGATAACCAAGCTCATCAATAACAAATAACCTTTCAGGAGTTGTATCAAGATGTGTATCAATGGCAGGAATTGCGCAATTAATAAATCCATCTTCAATAATTGTCATATTATTGCCTTTAGATGCAGGATTAATTCCAGATGTCTGGGGTACACCAATTACGAATTCTTTATTGTCAGCAACCAGATTAGATTTAATGACAACCTGTGGCGTATCCGTTCTATGACTCTGTAACAGATTGAAAGAATCGGACATATGTTTTAACATATTATTAACAAGATGAGATTTTCCACTGCCGCGGCTGCCTGTTATAAAAATGTGTTTTCTGCCGGTCATCCTGAAAAATGTAATTACGGCTTCTGCGTCCAAATAACAATTATTCATAAATCCCCCTATTACAAAGCAAGAACTATTCTGTGTACATTTCCCTTGGTATCAGTGCATTCAGTAACATTGATATTATCATATATAAGAGACATTTTCTCATTGATTTCTGAAAGACTGGCTGCATGTACATCAATATCTGAAACAATTATTCCATCTTTCATAAGAAGAATCCTGTCGCAGTACTCAAGTGCCAGTTCCGGACTGTGTATACACATGAGGGCACATTTGTTATCGGAAATAATATTCCGGATGTGTTTCATAAGCATATGGCGGTTAGAGAAATCAAGCGCACTGTCAGGCTCATCAAGAAGCAGAAGTGCTGAATCTTCTATAAGTGTGCGTGCAAGTATGCATAACTGCTTCTGGCCTTCGCTTAATGTGAGAAAGTCTGTATCATATAATCCGGCAAGGCCAACAGAATCGATAGCCTTATCAGCACGATGTCTCATGTTGGAATTGTATGATTCAAGCATGTGAAGCTGTGGATTAAAGCCAAGCAGACAGACATCTCTTACAGTCATACTTACGCTTATTCCATTTCTTTGTGGAATGTAGCTTATCATGCCGGCTCTTTTTCTGACAGACATACTTTCAAGCTGGAGTTCACCAAGCATGCATTTTCCACTATGTTTAACAAAATTCATAACAGCTCTTATAAGAGAGGTTTTCCCGCAGCCGTTATTACCGATAATTGCTGTAAGTTGTCCAGGCTGAATGTTAAAGCTTACATTCTGGACAGCACATTTGCTTCCATAATATACTGATACATCTGAAACATATAATTCAGGATTGAATAAATCGGACATCATACAACCTCCTTTTTATTAGCTTTGATAAGCAGGATTATAAGCAGCGGCGCACCAAGGAGTGATGTAAATATGCTTACAGGAAGTTCTGATGAGGATACACTTCTTGCAAATATATCAGCAAGTGTCATGATTATGGCACCAGCCAGTCCGCTTGATATGTATGTGAATCTGTCATTGCGTCTTGTAAGTAATCTGGCAATGTGAGGTGCAATAAGTCCAATAAAGCTGATAAGTCCTGTTACACATATAATTGATGATACGATTAATGTTGCAATCATTAATATGATAAAACGCAGAACTGTGACGTTGACACCAAGAGCGGCAGCTTCATCCTCATTTATCGAGAGAATGAGAATCTGTCTGTATAATAAAGTCATGATTATAAAGCCTGCACATGTTACAAAGAAAGGAATAGCAAGGCTGTCCTTTGAAACACCGTTAAGGCTTCCCATGATCCAGTATTCAATAGAAGCAAGCTGTTTTTCAGGATCTGCAGCAAGTTTGAGAAACATAAGAATTGTCTGTGCTACAGAATGAATGGCAATGCCAGCAAGTACAATTGTGTAACTGTTTCTGCCGGGAACAAGATAAGCCACAAGTAATGTGATTATAAGGGCAATTATTCCTCCGGCAAATGCGGATATTGATACAACAGGGGTTAAAGACGAAACCGCAACTATAGCAAAAGCTGCGCCGGCACTTGCACCGGAAGAAACACCGACAACATCAGGTGATGCCAGTGGATTTTTAAATATCATCTGATATATATAACCAGATATTGAAAGACCAAAACCGCCGATAATACCCATAATGGCGCGAGGAAGTCTTAGTCTTTTAAAGACCATAATTGACATAGTGTCCCCTGACAGCAGTCCTTTTAATGTGAGTGGATACTGTCCGGTAAGAACTGACCATGTAAACACTGCTATAAGAAGCAGTGTCCACATGACAGATAATAGTATAATTTTGTTCCTGTAATTATTAATATTCTTGAACATAAATCATCCTTAATTATTTTGCAGGTGTAAATCCATAAAAGCTTTCATAGAATTTAGTTACACAAGTCTCATAGAAATCTTTAGTTACCTTTTCCGGGTGAAGAACAGAAGCAATGTATATACTTCCAAGGAAGCTTCCAGGAACTGGAGAATCCCATGCTTCAATATCATTAGGAAGCTTTACTACATTTTTGTTCTTAACAGCATTGCAGCCGGCAAGATTAGCATCATTTAAGATATCTTCGACTGTATATGTTGCATCAGCAGCGATAACGATGTAATCAGGGTTCCATGCAAGAATCTGCTCGTAAGAAATATTTGCCCAGTAGGTATCTGTAAGTTCAGAAGCAACATTTTTACCACCTGCGTTAGTAAGCAGAGTATTCTGATACATCTTGCTTCCGGCAGTTGAGAGAACAGAGCTGTTACCTGCAAGGTATACAGATGGTGTATTTTCGCCAGAAACATTAGTCTTGTTATCAGCTAAAAATGTCTTAATTGAATTATTAAGTGCTTCAGCACGACCGACATTGTTAGTAATCTTTCCAACAAGAGTTATACATTCCTCTAAAAGTGACTGGTCTTCTGGATTCACAACAACAGCCTTGATTCCAAGACTTTCAAGAGTATCAGCTGTTTTCTTTAATTTCATTGGAAGAAATACAACATCAGGTGTAGCAGCTACACATGCTTCTGTATTAAATTCCTTGGCTGTTCCCATGTTAGGAAGGCTTACGATTGCAGGAGCTGCAAGCTTGTAAATATTTCTTGTGTTAGCCTTGGCTTCAATTCCAACAAGCTTATCCTGTAATCCAAGTGCAAGGAGAAGGCTTGTTGAAATGTAGTAAGATGATGCAATCTTTTCCGGAGTCTTTTCAAATGTTACGGTTCTTCCAGCCTGGTCAGTAACAGTAAGAGGATAGCTTACGCCAATTTCATTAAACTGTGACATTATGTCAAATGCTGAAGTAGTTGCTTCTTCTGTGCCCTTATCTGAAGTTGTTGAATTGCCGCATGCTGATAATGAAAAAAGCATGAGCATTGCAAGAAATAGTGCGGTAAATCTTTTAAAATTATTCATGTTAAAATCCTTTCTGTGAATTGGTTTGTGGAGATGTATTAGAACGGACGCCTCAAAAAATTGTTAAATCCAACGCAGGACACGCTTTCGCTGCTTGTCGCTCGCAGCGGTACTAGGTTCGCGGGAATTTGTTGTCACTTCGTGCCAACTATTCCCACTTACCAAGTACCGGCGGCTCCAAAGCGTCCTGCGTTGGATTTAACAATTTTTTGTAGCTGTTGTTCTAAATATCTCATAAAACAATTCTCATAAATTATATTAGCAAATGGATTTTATCAGATTGACAAGGGTTTTACAAGCCGTTATATTTATATAAGGAAAGAGAATGAGATTATTTATCGATTTCTTGGTGAGTAAAGAATTTAGTAGTGAAGGATGACAGACAGGTTGTGGCGGGCACAGACCCGATGCCAGTAGGCGAGGGCTCGATTTGCAGCGTGCTGTGTGGGAGTTATGCCGCCATGTGCTTAAAGGTGTGTGCAGAAAATCTCGTCCAAGCGTAGCGCGTTTGATTTTCTGCACACTAATAGGCTTTGCAGATGGCGGCATCTACTCCCACTAAGCTAAGCTGCCATGAGAGCCATCACCTGCAGGTAACGGGTCTGCGCCCGCCACAACCGTCCGTTGTTCATATCACTAATAAACAGATTGGAGTTTTTATGCTTACTATACAGAATTATAAGAAAGTAGAAAGCCTTGAAGAAGCCTATGAGCTTAATCAGAAGAAAGCTAACCGCATTGTCGGCGGCATGATGTGGATGCGTATGGGCGACAACAGAATGAATACGGCTATTGATATGTCAGGGCTTGGACTTGATAAGATTGAAGAATCAGATGAAGAATTTAAGATTGGCTGTATGACTACTTTAAGACAGTTAGAAGCTCATGAGGGTTTTAATGAATATACAGATGGCTGTGCCAAGGAGGCTTTAAGGCATATTGTAGGTGTGCAGTTCAGAAATCTTGCAACTGTTGGTGGAAGCATATATGGAAGATATGGATTTTCTGATGTGCTTACGCTTTTAATTGGACTGGATTCTTATGTGGAATTATACAAGGGAGGCATTGTTCCATTAACTGAGTATGCTGACCGTAATTATGACAGGGACATTGTTGTTAATATTATTGTTAAGAAAAGACCAGTGAATATGTTTTACGAAGCTGTGAGAATAACAGAAACAGATCTGCCGGTGCTTACATGTGCAGGAGTAAGGTTTAAAGATACTGGAGTCTGCAATATCTGCATAGGTGCAAGACCGGGAAGAGCAATTGTTGTTAAAGATACAGAAGGAATACTTGCAGGCGGTATTAATGAGAAGTCGGTAGAAGAATTCAGTACATTTGTTAAGACAAATGTGCCTACAGCGGGCAATATGAGAGGAAGTGCTGAGTATAGAAGCCATCTTGCAGGCGTTCTTGCAGGCAGGGCACTTCAGAATATTAACAGAGATTAATTGGTGATTACGGATTGGAGAATATATGTTAGTTGATATTAAGTTGAATGGGAAATCTGTCAAAGCAGATATTACGGCAGACATGACACTCTATGAATTCGTGAGAGAGCATGGCTGTTACAGTGTAAAATGTGGCTGTGAAACATCTAACTGTGGTTTATGTACAGTATTTCTTAATGATAAGCCTGTCCTTTCATGTTCAGTTCTTGCAGCAAGAGCAGACAAATGCAGTGTAACAACACTTGAAGGATTACAGGAGGAGGCATCTGAATTTGTCACATTTATAGCAGACCAGGGAGCAGAGCAGTGCGGATTCTGTAATCCGGGATTTGTTATGAATGCATTGGCGCTTTTCAGAGAGAATCCTTATCCTGATGAAGAGGAGATAAAGGAGTTCCTTTCAGGAAATCTGTGCAGATGTTCAGGTTATGAGGGACAGTTAAGGGGAATTATGAATTTCCTTGAAGCAAAGAAAGCGAAGGAGGCTGAATAGATGAAGTCGGTTAATAAAGCTGTCAGAAAAAAAGATGCGATGGAACTGCTTCTTGGAAAGCCGGTGTATACAGAGGATATTGCACCTAAGGACTGCCTTGTTGTAAAGCTTCTGCGCTCACCATATGCCAACGCATTTGTAAAGAATATTAATACGGATATTGCGATGAAGGTGCCGGGAATTGAGGCAATATTTACATATAAAGATGTTGACCAGAATATGAAAAGATTCACATGTGCAGGTCAGACTTATCCTGAGCCAAGTCCTTATGACAGGCTTATTCTTGATAAGCATGTAAGATTCATAGGTGATCCTGTTGCCATTGTTGCAGGTGCCGATGAACGCTGTGTTGATAAGGCAATGAAGCTTATTAAGACAGAATATGAAGTACTTGAACCATTGCTTGATTTCACTAAGGCAAAGGATAATGAGATTCTTGTACACCCTGAGGATAACTGGGAGGCACTATGTCCGGTTGGAGCTGATAATAAAAGGAATCTTTGTGCACATGATGAGAGCAGCAACGGAGATATCGATAAGGTGCTGGACGAGTGTGATATTGTGATTGACAGGACATATCATACTAAGGCATGCCAGCAGAGCATGATGGAGACTTTCAGAACTTTCTGTACAATAGATACTTATGGAAGACTTCATGTCGTTAGTTCTACACAGATAGTATTCCATTGCAGGAGAATTATCTCACATGCACTTGGAATATCGCCATCTAAGATAAGAGTTACCAAGCCAAGAATCGGAGGCGGATTTGGAGCAAAGCAGACATCTGTGTCAGAGATATATCCTGCATTTGTTACATGGAAGACCAAGAAACCGTCTAAGATTATATTTTCAAGGGAAGAAACACAGTCAGCTTCATCACCAAGACATGAGATGCAGATGCATGTAAGACTTGGTGCAACTAAGGATGGTATTGTAAAAGGAATTGATTTATACACATTATCTAATACAGGCGCATATGGCGAGCATGGTCCTACAACAGTAGGCCTTTCTGGACACAAGTCAATTCCATTATATGGAAAGGCAGAGGCGTTCCGTTTTGTAAGTGATGTTGTATATACTAATATAATGTCAGCGGGTGCTTACAGAGGTTATGGTGCGACACAGGGACTTTTTGCAGTTGAGTCGGCTGTAAATGAACTGGCAGACAGACTTCATATGGACCCGTTTGAAATCAGATTTAAGAACATAGTAAAAGAGGGCGATGTAATGCCTGCTTACTATGGACAGGTTAATACAAGCTGTGCACTTGACAGATGTCTTGTAAAGGTCAAAGAGATGATTAAATGGGATGAGAAATATCCTATGAGAAAGATTTCTGATACTAAGGCACGTTTTGTCGGAATGGGCATGGCAATGCAGGGCTCAGGTATATCAGGAGTTGATGTGGGCAGTGCGACACTAAAGCTTAATGATGAAGGCGTATATACTATGAACATCGGAGCTGCTGATATGGGAACAGGCTGTGATACAATACTTGCACAGATTGCAGCAGAGGTTCTTGAATGCAGCACAGACGATATAAGTGTATTTGGTGCAGATACTGACATATCACCTTATGATTCCGGTTCTTACGCATCAAGTACAACATATGTAACTGGTAAGGCTGTTGAAAAATGTGCATTAGAGCTTAGAGACAGAATCGAAAAGCTGGGTGCTAAAATGTTGGGATGCGAGAAATGTGATGTCACATTTGACGGAAAGAAAGTAATATGTGAATCAGGTGAGAATAAGGATAAATGTGTAACTCTGGCCGATATATCAACAGCATCCATGTGTGGTAATGATATAGCACTTTCAGTTACCAATACACATACATCTCCTATTTCACCACCACCATTCATGGTTGGAGCAGCTGAGGTCGAGGTTGACCTTCTCACAGGAGAGAGCCGTGTTGTTGAGTATGACGCATGTGTTGATTGTGGAACACCTGTTAATCCTAACCTTGCAAGAGTACAGGCAGAGGGAGGTATCTTACAGGGAATCGGAATGACAATGTCAGAGAATATCACATATTCAGATAAAGGCAAGCTGTATGAGAACTCATTTTTACAGTATAAGATTCCGTCAAGAATGGATATCGGACATATTAATGTTGAGTTTGAGAGCAGTTACGAGAATGCAGGTCCTTTTGGTGCGAAATCAATCGGAGAGGTTGTAATTAATACACCGCTTCCTGCAATTACAGATGCATTAAGCCATGCGGCAGGAAAGAGATTTTACGAGCTTCCTATAACTCCTGACCAGATTGCAATGGCAAGTGTAAAAGATAATTAAAACTGATTGACCATAGAGCCTTGTAATGTTAGAATAATTTCTTATAATATGACAGATAATTTACTTACGAAAGGAATCATTACTATGAATTTTCTTGAAGAAAGAATTATGAAGGACGGAGTTGTCAAAGAAGGCAACATTCTTAAAGTAGACAGTTTTCTTAATCATCAGATGGATGTCAGACTTTTCAAGCAGATGGGTGAAGAATTTAAGAGAAGATTTGCAGGAAAGAATATTAATAAGATTATAACAATTGAGGCTTCAGGAATTGGTATTGCATGTATAGTTGCAGAATGTTTTGATGTACCGGTTGTATTTGCAAAGAAGTCACAGAGTGTCAATATTGACGGAGATGTGTATTCTGCGGAGGTTGAATCATTTACACATAAGTGCAAGAATCAGGTTCTTATATCTAAAAAGTTTGTAGGTCCAGAGGATCATGTACTTATTATTGACGATTTTCTTGCCAATGGCTGTGCACTTCAGGGACTTATCTCTATTGTCAATCAGGCAGGCGGAACTGTTGAAGGTATTGGAATTGCAGTTGAGAAGGGCTTCCAGACAGGAGGACAGATTATCCGTAACCTTGGATACCAGCTTGAATCTCTGGCTATTGTTGATGGAATGAATGCTGCAGATGGCAGTATTAATTTCAGAGAGGAGTAATCATGAATGAATATCAGTTTTTTTCACCAGTAGATGTCGTATTTGGATGCGGAAGTCTTTCTAAGCTGCATACTCTTAAGATGCCAGGAAAGAAAGCACTTCTTGTTATAAGCAATGGTAAGTCTGCAAGGATGAATGGTTCACTTGACAGAACAATAGATGAACTTAAACAAGCTGATGTTTCATATGTGCTTTATAATGGGATAGGAGCTAATCCGCTGAAGTCAGCAGTTGAAGAAGGCGCAAGAATTGGTCGCGAGAATGGAGTTGACTTTGTTGTTGCTTTAGGTGGCGGTTCAGTTATGGACGCGGCTAAGAATATGGCAATGTTCATTCCACAGCCATCAGATAATCTGTGGGATTATGCTAACAGTCCATCAGGTGGTAAGATGACACCTCCTAATGAGATGCTTCCATGGATTGCAATTACTACATCAGCAGGAACAGGCTCAGAGGTTGATACTATTGGAGTAATTTCTAATCCTGATACTAATGAAAAGATTGGTATTGGTGGAATGGCGGGCATGTTTGCAAAGTATGCAATTGTTGACCCTGAGCTTATGAAAACAGTTCCACCGAAATTCACTGCATATCAGGGATTTGATGCGCTTTTTCATTCATTGGAAGGGTATATAAGCAACAAACATAATATTATGGGAGATATGATTCAGCGTGCCGCGATTGAAAATATCGGACAATATCTTGCAAGAGCAGTTAAGGATGGCAATGATATTGAGGCAAGAGAACATGTTGCATACGCTAATACAATGTCAGGATATTCAATGGTTGTAACATCATGTATATCTGAACATTCTATGGAGCATGCAATGAGTGCATATCATCCGGAGCTTCCTCATGGAGCAGGACTTATCATGCTGTCTAAGGAGTACTTCACATTCTGGATTAATAAGCATGTATGTGATGAACGCTTCATTGATATGGCACATTTTCTTGGAATGAAAGATGCGTCTAAACCGGAAGATTTCATCACAGCGCTTCTTGAATTACAGAAGGCATGTGGAGTTGATGACCTTAAGATGTCTGATTACGGAATAAAGAAGGAAGAAGCAATGACACTTGCCAGGAACGCAAGGGCAACAATGATGAGATTGTTCGTAAGAGACCCTCAGGAAACTACGGATGAAGAGATTGCGGGTATATACGAGAGGGCGTATAGATAATATTTATTAATTATAGGTATAATGTTCACATGATGAATGTTATACCTTTTTTAATAAAAATGAGGTATTTTTAGTGTTTAAATAATATATATTGACACATATAATTATATGTGATATTAATATATTAAAAGAATTAAATCTTTTCTAAAGTAACTTGGTGTTGATTGCTTCAATAATCAACACAAGTTGCTTATCAAAGCTGGATATTCATAGATTAACATATATCTATGAAAGTTCGTTTATGAAAGTTTGTTTTAAAAAAATTTATAGACAGTCATTCAGCAATAACCCATTAACACATAATTGAATAATGCAGGCTTGTTTTAGGTATCAGTAGATGCTAATATACTTATATAGACAAATACAATATTAGTATATGTGCGTGGATATCTGCCTGCGAAAGAGACGAGGAGGATATCTATGGCAGAGAAGAAAGACAATGTAACATCTAAATTTAAGGACAATGTATTCTGTATGTTATACAGAGATAAGAGAAATCTTTTAGAGCTGTATAATGCACTTAACAATTCAGCTTACACGAATGTTGATGATTTGCAGGTAACAACATTAAATGGAGGTTCATATATGAAGTATAAGAACGACGCTTCATTTTTACTATGTATGAGCCTGTATATGTTTGAGCAGCAGTCGAGTAAGAATCCTAATATGCCGTTAAGATTTTTGCACTATGTATCAGATGTATTCAGGGAGCTGTTTAGTAATTCCATGCTTCACAGGAGAAGTATGATTAAGATTCCTGTTCCACATTTTGTGACATTCTACAATGGTCTGGAAAAATGGATTGAAGATGAGGATGAAATCAGGCTGTCAGATATGTACGAGATTCCGACAGACAATCCGGAGCTGGAGCTTAAGGTGCGTGTTATCAACATTAACGAAGATGTACATATCCTTAATAAGTGCAAAACGCTGCGTGATTATATGACATTTGTTAATAAGGTTAGATTCAAGATGGGTGTTGAAGGGGACGATGTCAGGATTGCGGTAACAGAGGCGATGGACGAATGTATAGATGAGGATATACTTGTCGATTTCTTTGAACAGCACAGGGAGGAGGTCGTCGAAGTGAGTATATATGATTATGATGAGGAAGATGTCAGAAGGACATTATTTGAAGAAGCAAAGGAAATGGCTAAAGAAGAATTAAAAGAAGTTGTTAAAGCGGAGGTCATGGAAGAAGTTAAATCGAAAGTCAGAGAAGAAGTTAAATCGGAAGTCAGAGAAGAAGTTAAATCGGAAGTCAGAGAAGAAATTAAGTCAGAAATGAGAGAAGAAGTTAAATCTATAGTAATTAATCAGGTTATAAAGAAAGTAAAGAAATCAAAGACTCTGGAGACAATAGCCTCAGAACTAGAGGAAGAAGAGGCAGATATAAAGCCAATATACGAAGCAGTAGTTTCATCTGCCCCTGATTACGATGTTAATGTAATTAAAGATAGATTAGACAATATGTGAAAAAGCTATTTCTTCATAAATGAAACAAAATCAAACTTCTTATCAAGCCATCTGCCGACAAGGCCGATGGCTTTTCCCATTGTAAATGCAGCAACAACAGTACCGATGCCAAGCCCCTTAATATGACCTAATATCAGGCCGGTAAGACATGCAGTTACGGCAAGGCATATAATATCAAAAGAAATCTTGATGCGTGAATAGGCAATGCCTGTAATATCAGCAAGCTCACGAGGGAACAGGTCAGTAGGGATAATTGGAAGTATGCACCTGTTAGAAAGAGCTATGCCGAGACTTATCAGGCAGTAGCTTATAATAAAGTACATAATTCTGAAACCGAATGCTGTTGGGAGCATTGGAACCCACATATTGTGCAGGTCGATACATTCACCAAATATGAACCCGACAACGAATGAAAACAGATATGATGGTACGAACTTCTTTCGCAGAATCATAAGGCTGAGTACAAGAAGTCCCTGGAACATATATGTAAATGTACCAAGAGTAATCTTAGGGAAGACTTCGGAAAAAGCATATGGAACGCTTGAGATTGCAGATATTCCAGTTCCTGAGTAAAGCATAAGCACAACTCCAAGGCTGTTGATTATAACAGCAAAGGCAAGAACAAGCTCACCTCTAAGCGTAGTCTTAACATTTTCAGAAACAGAACCAGCATTTAAATCTATTGCACTATCAATTGAACTCATGATGAATCCCCTTTCCTTTTTAATAAAGAACATAATCACAGTCTCTAAGTGTAGTTTCATTATTGATTAATAACAAATGAATAATTTTAATGAAATTATAGATTTTGTCTATAGAACTGTTTATAATTAAGATAATAAATGTGCATAGGAGGCTGTCTATGAATATATATAATCTTAGATATTTCGTTATACTTGCAAGAATCCGCCAGTACACGAAGGCGGCAGAGGAATTATGCATTACACAGCCGAGTCTTAGTCATGCAATTTCACAGATGGAAAAGGAACTTGGTGTTAAACTCTTTGAAAAAAACGGACATAAGATAACTCTGACTCAATTCGGAGAGGAGTTTCTTTCTTATGCAGAAAAGACTCTTGATGTGTTAGATGATGGAATCGCTTCTATTAAAAGAAGTGCAATGGGAAATGGAACGATAAGATTAGGACTTGTAAGACCATTAGGAATAAACTATGTTCCAGAGATGGCGTCAGCATTTATAAAGAAGAATCCGCAGCTCGATATAGATTTTACATTTCATACAGATGTTACAGGCAGGCTGCTTGATGATATGCAGCTCGGGAAATATGACCTGTTGTTCTGCTCCAAGCCATCAGAAGAATATCACTTTTCGGCTGAGCCTGTCATGAAGCAGAGGCTGGTGCTTATTACTCCCAAAGGACATCCGTTGGCTAAGAAAAAGGAAAGAAACATTAATCTTGCAGAGACAGCAGACTATCCATATGTATGTTTTGACAAGAACTCTGGAATAAGAAGCATATTTGATGAAATGTTGAAAAAATCGGACACAACAGTAAAGATTGCATATGAAACTGAGGAGGATCAGGTTATTGCCGGGTTGGTTGCTAATGGATTTGGAATAGCGGTAGTTCCATATATGGATATATTGGAAAAAATGTCTGTAGAAATATTTGAAATCGAGTCACCTGAATATGAGAGAAGCTTTTATATGGTTAATGATAATAGTACATACATGTCTCCTGCTGTAGAGACGTTCAGGAACTTTGTTATAGAGAATACAAGTGTTTTAACGGCTTTGTAGAGATTAATATAATTAATGAATAACCGGTTATATCTTAATTAAATGACAAATTTGTAGAAAAATTAACAGGTTATATTGATACATTTTTGACAAATTTTAATGAAATTATTAAATAAAAATAAAGTTTGCCAGAATTCAATGTAAAAAATAACAAAAATGAACGCTGGTCATGAATAATTTTTTGTTAAAAATGTACGATTATTAAAGGAGAAAATAGTGTCAAACCTAGGCAGAATCTAGGCTTGACATTATTTTTTTTGTGGAATAAAATCCGTGAACAGAAAAGAAATATGTTTCATATTTAGAAAGGAGGTCGTGCAGATGGATGCTTTGGTAGAAGGGCTTATGGAAGAACTTAATTGCGAGACAGTGTTCACTATACCTTTGTTTGGTGGAATCCCAGTATATGAATCCGTTGTTGTTACATGGATTATCATGGCTGTTGTGTTCCTGTTGTGTATTCTGCTAAGCCGAAATCTAAGTGTGGAAAACCCCAGTCGCAGACAGGTAGTTGTAGAAACAGCAATAAAGGGACTCAATGATTTCTTCACTGAGACAGTAGGAGAAAAAGGAAAGGCATACATTCCATATCTGTCAGCAATTGCTATTTACATAGGAATTGCGAACCTGATAGGACTGCTTGGTTTCAAGCCACCAACTAAGGATATGAATGTTACAGCAACACTGGCATTGATGAGTATTGTGCTTATTGAGGTCGCAGGAATCAGAGCCAGAGGAACTAAAGGCTGGCTTAAGAGTTTTGCAGAACCAATGCCTATAATACTTCCTATTAATATTCTGGAAGTATTTATCAAGCCCTTATCACTTTGCATGCGATTATTCGGTAATGTTTTAGGTTCATTTGTAATCATGGAATTATTAAAGATGGTAGTTCCGGCAGTTTTACCGGCAGTATTCAGTTGTTACTTCGATATATTCGATGGACTGATACAGGCGTATGTTTTCGTATTCTTAACTGGTCTTTTTATAAAAGAGGCTACAGAGTAAGAGTATATGTAACAAGAATAAATGTTTTAAAAAGGAGATTATTATTATGTCAACAATTTTAGTAGCAATCGGAGCAGGTATAGCAGTATTAACAGGTATCGGTGCTGGTCTTGGTATCGGTAAGGCAACAAGCAGTGCAGTAGACGCTATCGCAAGACAGCCAGAGGCAGAAAGCAAGATTAGTAAGTCACTTCTTTTAGGTTGTGCCCTTGCAGAGGCAACAGCTATTTATGGTTTCGTTATCGCCCTTCTTATAATCCTTTTCTTAGGCTAATAACATTTATGGGAAAGATAACTAAGACAAGATAGAAAGGAAGGCGAAGCTAGTGTTAAGTATAGATCCATGGAATATATTATGGACAGTAGTCAATCTGCTCGTCTTATATCTGGTGTTTAAGAAGTTCCTGTTTAAGCCTGTTATGAAAGTAATCAATGCAAGAGAAGATATGATTAAGCAGCAGTTTGATGGTGCTAAGAAGAGTCAGGAAGAAGCAGATGCATTAAAGGCTTCATATGACGAAAAGATTGAAAGTGCGAAGATTGAAGCTGATGAGATTATTGTAAATGCTAGAAACAGAGCACAGGAAGAGCATGAGGCAGCTTTGGAAAAGACCAGAAAAGAAACAGAAGTAATGCTTGAAAAGGCAAAGGCTGATATAGCTACAGAGAAAGAGAAAGCAACGGAAGCTGCACAGGCAGATATTGCAAGACTCGCTCTCATAGCTGCAAGAAAAATCGTAAAGACAGGTGATGCTCATGACGCAGGCAGCAGTAAATAATGCAATAGTTTTACACCGGTTGTCTGTGAGCAGAGAGGATGTAAGAAGGGCTGATGAGTTATACAGCAAAACTTCAGAACTTCAGAAAATTCTCACGAATCCTGAAATACCTCTTGCAAAGAAATACGACATCATTGATAAAGTATTTGCACTTGATGATACCAAGGAGCTTATGAAGAATTTCATTAAAGAAATGTGCAAGCTTGGTTATTGTGATGAGATGAGAGACATATTTGATTCATATTACAGAATTGATGATGAAGCAAACCACATTTTAAAAGCAGAGCTTATAAGTGCAGACAGCCGTGATGAAGATGATAATGCAAAGCAGGCACAGGATTTCTTAAAGAGCAGATATCCGGATTATACAATTGAACTGACAAAGACAGTGGATGCGGATCTCTTAGGCGGATATGTTATAAGAGCACATCACAAGGAATACGACAGAAGTTTTGAAGGACGTTTTTGTCAGCTTGAAAGAAAATTAACTGGGAGGTGACCCCTGTGGGCGCAATTAGTGCAACAGATATTATCTCCATTATCCAGAGTGAGATTGAGAATTTCAATTGGGATCAAGCAAGCCGTGAGACCGGTAATGTAATATGGGTCGGTGATGGAATTGCTACTGTATACGGTATTGACCATGCAATGTATGGTGAAATCGTAGTATTTGATAATGGAGTAAAAGGAATGGTTCAGGATATCCGTGAGAATGAGATAGGTGTTATCTTGTTCGGCAGGGATACAGGAATCAAAGAAGGAACTAAGGTTGTAAGAACCAAGAAAAAAGCCGGAATTCCGGTAGGCAGCGCATTTGTAGGAAGAGTAATCAATGCACTTGGCGAGCCTATTGATGGAAAAGGCGATATTAAAGAAGAAGATTACAGACCAATTGAGGAAGATGCTCCTGGTATCGTAGACCGTAAGTCTGTAAGCACACCAATGGAAACAGGAATACTTTCAATTGATTCAATGTTCCCAATTGGCCGTGGACAGCGAGAACTTATCATTGGTGACCGTCAGACTGGTAAGACATCAATTGCCACAGATACAATTATTAACCAGAAAGGTAAAGGTGTTATCTGTGTGTATGTTGCAATCGGACAGAAGGCATCTACAGTTGCCAAGGTTGTATCAACACTTACTAAGCATGGTGCAATGGATTATTCAATTGTTGTATCTTCAACAGCGAGTGATCCTGCATCACTTCAGTATATAGCTCCATATGCAGGTACTGCAATGGCAGAGCATTTCATGCATCAGGGAAAAGATGTTCTTATTGTATATGATGATTTGAGCAAACATGCGGTAGCGTATAGAGCACTTTCCCTTCTGCTTGAAAGATCACCTGGACGAGAGGCTTATCCTGGAGATGTATTCTATCTTCATTCAAGACTTCTTGAAAGATCAAGCCGTTTAAGTGATGCGTTAGGTGGTGGTTCAATAACAGCACTTCCTATAATAGAGACACAGGCTGGTGATGTATCAGCATATATTCCAACAAATGTTATCTCTATCACAGATGGTCAGATATTCCTTGAAACTAACCTGTTTAATTCAGGTATGAGACCAGCCGTTAATGTAGGTCTTTCGGTTTCACGAGTTGGTGGTGCAGCCCAGACTAAGGCAATGAAGAAGGCATCAGGAAGCATAAGAATTGACCTTGCACAGTACAGAGAGATGGAAGTATTTACACAGTTTGCATCAGATCTTGATGATGCGACTAAGGCACAGTTACAGCACGGAAAAGCCCTTATGGAGCTTTTAAAGCAGCCACTCTGCCATCCACTTTCAATGCATGAGCAGGTTATGACACTTGTTATGGCTAACAACGGCGTATTTGATGAGATACCTACTAAGGAAGTTAAGAAACACCAGACAGAATTACTTGAATTCATAGATCTCAAGCATCCTGAAATAGGAAAGCAGATTGAAGATAAGAAAGAGATTAATGATGAGCTGGTTAAGAATATTCTGGAAGCAGTAAAAGAATTTGCATAATGCATGTGTGCTAAAAGAAAGGTAAGCGTATAGATATGGCAAACACAAAGGAAATTCAGGATCGAATAAAAAGTATCAATGATACATTAAAGATTACTAATGCCATGTATATGATTTCTTCTTCCAAGCTTAAGAAATCTAAGAAAATGCTTTCAGACACGGAACCATACTTTTTCACTCTGCAGTCAGAAATGAGCCGAATCTTAAGACATATACCTGATATAAGCAGTATATATTTTAAGACAAATGAGGATAAAGACGCAGCGGATAAAAAGGTAGGCTACATAGTTATTACTGCTGATAAGGGACTTGCAGGTTCATATAACCATAATGTTTTAAAGATTGCGCAGGAGCAGCTCGAAAAGAATCCTAATCATTCATTATTCGTATTAGGAGAACTTGGACGACATTATTTTGAACAGCGCGGTATTGAGATTGAGAAGCAGTTCCACTATACAGTTCAGAATCCTACTCTTAACAGAGCAAGAAATATTTCAGAAGAAATAATAGAACTGTACAGAAAAGGTGAACTTGATGAGGTGTATATCATATACACAAGTATGATTAATGCTATTCAGGAGGAAACACAGATTGAACAGCTTCTTCCTCTTAAGAAGGCAGATTTCAATATCCAGATACCGGTTGATTTCAAAAGAGAGGAACTTGCATTAAAACCTTCCCCAGAAGTAGTTATGGACAGAATTGTTCCTGATTATATAGTTGGTTTCGTATACGGAGCTTTGGTAGAGTCATTCTCCTGCGAACAGAATGCCCGTATGATGGCGATGGAGGCTGCATCAAAGAGTGCAAAGGATATGCTGCACGACCTTGATATACAGTATAACAGAGCCAGACAGGCTTCAATCACACAGGAAATAACTGAGGTTATCGCTGGTGCGAAGTCGCAGAAGAAGAAACGAAAGAAATAATGCGACGGATAGGAGATAATATGAGTAATAAAGGAAAGATTATACAGGTAATGGGACCTGTTGTCGATGTAGCGTTCGAAGATGAGAACCTTCCGGCAATCAGGGACGCACTTGAAGTTAATAATGGTGATAAAAAATGTGTAATGGAAGTTGCACAGCATATCGGTAACGATACAGTCCGTTGTATTATGCTTGCTTCCAGTGAAGGTCTTTGCAGAGACATGGAAGTAACAGCTACAGGCAGCGGCATTAAGACTCCTGTTGGAGAGAAAACTCTTGGCCGTCTCTTTAATGTATTAGGAGAGGCTATTGATGGCAAAGAACAGCCAGATGCCAAGGAAAAGTGGGAAATCCACAGAGAACCTCCAACATTTGAAGAACAGAATCCTGCAGAAGAGATTCTTGAGACAGGTATCAAGGTAATTGACCTTTTGGCACCTTATGCAAAGGGTGGTAAGATTGGTCTGTTTGGTGGTGCCGGAGTTGGTAAGACAGTTCTTATTCAGGAACTTATCAGCAATATTGCAACAGAGCATGGTGGATATTCAATATTCACAGGTGTAGGAGAAAGATCAAGAGAAGGTAACGACCTATGGACAGAAATGAAAGAGTCGGGCGTTCTTGAGAAAACTGCCCTGGTGTTTGGTCAGATGAATGAACCACCTGGAGCACGTATGCGTGTTGCTGAGACAGGACTTACAATGGCTGAATATTTCCGTGATGAGAAGCATCAGAATGTGCTTTTATTCATTGATAATATATTCCGTTTTACACAGGCTGGTTCAGAGGTTTCAGCACTTCTTGGACGTATGCCTTCAGCCGTAGGTTATCAGCCAACACTTGCAACTGAGATGGGTGAATTACAGGAGAGAATTGCTTCTACAAAGAATGGTTCTGTAACATCAGTACAGGCAGTATATGTACCTGCCGATGACCTTACTGACCCTGCACCTGCAACAACATTTGCACATCTTGATGCAACTACAGTTCTTTCAAGAAAGATAGTTGAACAGGGTATCTACCCGGCAGTAGACCCTCTTGATTCTACATCAAGAATTCTTGAGCCGGACATTGTAGGTGAGGAGCATTATGAGGTAGCAAGAAAGGTTCAGGAAATCCTCCAGAAGTACAAGGAATTACAGGATATCATTGCTATTCTTGGTATGGAAGAGCTTGCAGATGAAGATAAGGTTACAGTATTCAGAGCAAGAAAGATTCAGAAATTCTTATCACAGCCATTCCATGTTGCTGAGAACTTCACAGGTATTCCTGGTGTTTATGTTCCATTAAAGGAGACTATAAGAGGTTTCAAGGCAATTATTGATGGTGAGATGGATGAATATCCTGAGAACGCATTTTTCAATGTAGGAACTATAGATGATGTTATTAAAAAGGCTGAGAAGATGCAGTAACATCCTGCCAGAAAGGAAAAACTAATGGCTACAAGTTCATTTTATTTAAAAGTAATATCAGCTAACCGGGTGTTTTTCGCTGGCAAATGCCGTTCTCTGATTGTGCCTGAGTTCGATGGACAGAAGGAAATTCTTGCCCATCATGAAGATATGGTTATTGCAATTGATGAAGGTCAGATGAAGTTCCAGCCAGAGGGCAGCGACGAGTGGATTCATGCTGTTGTTGGAATGGGATTTGTTGAAATCGTTAACAACCGTGTAACTCTTCTTGTTGAGACAGCAGAAAAGCCTGAGGAAATCGATGTAAGAAGAGCAGAGGAAGCTAAGCAGAGGGCTGAGGAGAGACTTCGCCAGAAGCAGAGTATCCATGAGTATTATCACTCAAGAGCAGCACTTGCAAGAGCTATGGCAAGACTTAAGGCAACATCTGGAAAGTAGAATTTATGATACATATATGGGTTTGCACCTGCCAGAATGCTTGTGAATAGCATTCTGGCAGGTGCTTTTTGTCGTGCAGGTGTAATGGGGTAGCCATGGAGTGGTGGATTGGACGTTAAAGTAGATGGAAGGCGTGTTGAAGTCCAGAAGAGAAGCCAAAGCGCGGCGAATTGGACGTTGAAGCGGCGGGAAGGCGTGTTGAAGTCCAAAAGGGAAGCCGAGCCGCGGCAGATCGGACGTTGAAGCGGCGGGAAGGCGTGTTAAAGTCCAAAAGGGAAGAGTCAGTCTGACGATTTGGACCTTAGAGAGGTGTGATGCACAGAGAAAGTCCAAAAGGAGTGCCGAAGCATGTAGAATTGTTCTTTATAAGATACTTGTAAATAAATATTCAGCTTGCTATAATATGCAAGCGTATTTTGTATACACAGTTAAAACAAAACGATTGAAGTGTAGGAATACACAATCAGGGAGGAACTAAAGATGTTATCTATGAAAGAAGCGATAGAGAATTATGTGGAAGGTTGTGTTGGTAAGGTTGACTGTCCAGCATACAAGCTTTTTATGAAAGCCATACTTGCAGGAATGATGATTGCATTTGGCGCAGCCGGAAGCAGTGTGGCAGCACATGATATCGTCAATGTAGGAATTGCACGTCTGGTTGCAGGAGTTGTATTCCCAATGGGACTTATGATGGTTGTTATGACAGGTGCTGAGCTTTTCACGGGAGACTGTCTGGCAATTATGGCAACTGTACAGAAGAAACATACAGCACTTAAGCTTATACGAATGCTTGTTGTAGTATATCTGGGAAATCTTATTGGCTCGTTAATGCTTACATGTATTGATTATGTAAGTGGGCAGTATAATTATTCATCGGGAATACTTGGTGCATATACAATTAAAGTAGCACTTGGAAAATGTAATCTTGATTTTACAACAGCGCTTGCATCGGGAATATTATGTAACATACTTGTGTGTGCAGCAGTTATGCTTGCGGCACGTGCAAAGGATGTAACCGGAAAACTGTTATGTTGTTTTTTTATAATACTGCTTTTTGTTGTAAGCGGTTATGAGCACTGTGTTGCTAATATGTATTATGTACCTGCAGGAATGATAGCAAAACTTAATCCATTATATGTGAAAGATGCTATGGAGCAATATGGTTATACAGCACAGCAGCTTAGTACATTGAATATACCGAATTTTATATTTAATAATCTTATTCCTGTTACAATAGGTAATATTGTTGGAGGAATGGCATTCTTCGGAATACCGTTGATGTATATTAATGGTGTTGGTGGGAAGAAGGCGTGAGACATATCTTAAAGATGATTTAGAAGAAAATATATTATTACCTATGATTATTCCTTTAGAAACCATTAAAGCATAGGAAGATGTGCAGTAGAAGAATCACAGACGAACACAGACTTACGTATAATATGGACATGAACCAAAATCTGATAATATATTCCTGCAAGTTCCATTATGAAGATTAGCACATGAAACATGGTGCTTTTTTCTTTACACAAAAATTACATGGTTTCGGAGAATATTATATCTGTGGATAAAAATGTTATCATATACTACGAAAAAATATGAACATAAATGATGGGGCAAAATAGTGTATCGTCCAACTAGGTGATATATTTGCATCTGACAGCAACATGGTCGCAGAATATAGAGCAGAACCTATAAGAAGATATTATTTCTATTGCTTATAGGCAGAAATATTAGGATTTCTGCTCATAAAGCGCAGATTTCATTGTAAATACCTATAAATGATGGAAAACCACATTATCTATAGGCAATCTTTAGCTTTCTGGCAAGGATAATGTCTGATTCGAGAGAAGAATGTATAGAAAATACCTATAAGCTGTCAGAATATACGACTACCTATAGGTATCATGACAAAAAAATCAGACAAGACACTTCTTTATCAATAATAATATGCCTATAAATCTTGAAATATAGATATTCTTATAGGAAATGTTTAACAACACTATAGTGGATTTATTCAATATATGCTACTAAATCAGAGCTAGCACCCATACAGCTATCATCTTGAACGTTATTCAGTAACAGATTTCTTGGCAGAACAGCAAGTCTTAACCCGACATATATCAATACGGATTTAATATCTTATGTTTCAGTTGGCATTGCGTGTGCAATAATATTGCAACTCATATATATAAAGCTGAAGCGCAGAGCATAAGAAAACACCTCTTAATCAGCAATATACATTCTGATTAAGAGGTGTTTTTCTTCGTCCATTATTAGTAAGTATACTCATGGCGAGGGCGATAATAAAATGCCTGAAGCTGACTGTTACGGTTATAGGTAACTGTATAACAATCGGCTGGTGCATCAGCATAAGTCTCAGGATTAACTCTGATAGTTATTGTCTGTCTGTGAGACTGTCTGTTGTTACCGTGTTCTGCACTGGTATTATCCTGTCCTACCCCTTTGAGATTACTGATAGTCTGGACTGGGTACACTTTTGAATTGCGAATAACTCCATTTGCTGCAATAATCCCTCCTTGGACCTTATTTCAAAATGTTACTTCTACATTATATATCGGTCAAACGTGTTATATTATAATACTCATGAAATGTGATTAATATATTAGAATATGCTCATAAAATGTGAAAAACATTGAGAGAATAGCAGAAATATGTTAAATTTCTGCACATTTATAATAAAAGAGTATCTCAGGCAATTGGATTAACAAATGCATAAAAATTAAAAAGGCGCTTTACTAGTCATGTGACTGGTAAGGTGCCTTTACTTATAGATAGAATTATCTGATATGTTCTTGTTTCTTAAATGTTCTACTAGCTGGCACACCAGCTGGATATCATCTTCTGTAAGTCCTTCTGTGCTTATGGTAGACGACTTTTCTATACCAAGAAGGTAATCGGTTGAGATATTAAAATATTTTGCAAGCTCAACAATATAATGTGTTGACGGAACCGAGATTCCCATTTCCCATGCATTAACGCCTGAACGCGTAACGCCAAGAGTCTTGGCGAGAGTTGTCTGTGTCATATCACGGGCCTCGCGAAGAGACTTAATCTTATCAGCAATCATAGCATTACCCCTTAAAATGTTCTTTTTGTCAATTTACATTAATCAAAATGATATTGCATTATCAAAATGATAATTTAAATTGACATGTTTGGAAGATAATTTTATACTTACAATAGTATTTGTGATGATAAAAATAATCGCAGATTACATATGAAAAAGGAGGGGACAGGATGCCAATTGTAAGTGTAATTAAATACGAAGGTGATAATTCTACATTTGTATGGAAACATCCAGAGACAGATTTTAATACTGGTTCGCAGTTGATAGTTCATGAATCACAGGAAGCACTATTCATGGTAAATGGAGAAATCCTTGATACATTCGGTGCAGGAAAGCATGAATTAGAAACACAGAATCTGCCAGTTGCAAAGTCATTATTTAAGTTAGCGACAGGAGGACAGAATGCTTTTCATGCTGAATTGTATTTTGTAAATCTTGTTGATGTAATGTCAATCAAATGGGGAACGGACAGCAGGATTCAGTATATGGAGCCTGTGTATAGGTTTCCGGTAGATATAGGTGCCTGCGGAGAAATGAATCTGACTGTTTCTAATGCAAGAAAATTGCTTGTGAAAATTGTAGGGACAGAACGTATATTGACTAAACAGCAGTTAAGTATGTATTTCAGGGCATTTCTGATGAACAGGATAAAGTCTATTCTGCCATCAGTAATCACAGAAAAGTCTATAGATATATTCAGTATAGACCAGCATTTGATGGAATTATCAGAGGCGGTAGAAGAAAAATTAAGAGACGATTTCTACGATTATGGAGTGAATCTTAAGCGATTTCTTATCACAACAGTTGTAAAACCAGAAGAAGATAGAAATTACATTAAATTCAAAGAATTACATTATAGAAATTATACAGATGTTGCTGAGGCAGAACTTAATAAGAAGCTGGCAAAGATTGAGCAGGAGACTAAAGCACAAGGAATTGTTATAGAGGCTGAGGCGGTTGCGAAAAAGAGAGAAATCGAAGGATATACATACCAGCAGGAGAGAGGCTTTGATGTTGCAAAGGATATGGCAAATAACGATGCTGTTGCACAGATGAATAATGTTGGTATAGGACTTGGGATGATGACTGGAATAGGAAGTGAGATGGGAAGAAATGTTGCTTCTATGGCATCAGGTGCAATGAATGCTGCAGCAAGTCAGGCAGATACGCAGGGACAGAAGCAGGATGCTGCTCGTGGCATCAAGAAATTTTGTATGAATTGTGGACATGAATTGAATGGGGCAGCAATGTTTTGCGAAATATGTGGAACAAAGGTGGAGACAGGAAATGATGCATGCTTGAAATGTGGATACACATTCAATAATGAAGCAAAATTCTGTCCTGTATGTGGAACAAAGAGGGGAGAAAATGCATGAAAAGAGTGAAATTTAATATACTAATGGGCTTAATAACTGTTGCGTATATAGCGATTCTGATAATTGGAAATGTAGTTCATTATTCAGTTCCGGCTGCAACAGTAGAGGGCAGCTATGCATCAGATTTTGCGAAGCGCAAGCATCTTAAATCGATAGAGCTGGCTGATACACAGGAGAAATGCTTTGATCAGAGATACGAAGTATTTGATTATGATGTAAACACAGATGGAACAATTACATTGCAGAGTTATAAAGGTGTAAGTACCACATTAGTAATACCATGCAGAATAAATGGAAGAGTAGTCTCGACAATTGCTGATAATTTCTTCTCTAAAGCAACATTTGTTAAAGAAGTTTATCTGCCTGTAACTATCAAGGAAATAAAGGGGGAGCCTACAAAGAATGTTCATATTTATTGCGATAAGGACAGTGAATTTATTAAAAATGCAGATGCAGAAATGTGGGATGCAGAAAGTCTGTATGATTCAAAATATGTAGATTTCTTCAGAGGAGATATTCCATTTGAATATAACGAAAATGGTGATTCTATAGACATAAAGCAATATACAGGCGAGGATACTTTTATAGTTATTCCATCATATATTAATGGGAAACCTGTTACAAAAGTTTCAATGGACATATTAGGCAGATATGATTTCGTTGTCTTTCCGGAAACTGTAAAAAGCATAACAGGTCAGGTGTCTGCGAATCTGTATACTACTGCATTTGCAATAGAGCTTGTAATGTCAGTTATAGCATTCATACTTGTTATGATTATGGTTAATATTATTATTCCAAGATATAAAAATGATTCAGTAGAAGAGTATCTATTAAGCGCACCACAGATAATATCAGCATTTGCATATTTAATAATTCAGGTTTTCTTTTCAGTTCTTGTAATATACAAGTCAATTGTAAATGCATATATTGCCATGATAATCAGTATTATTTTGCTTGTTGTATATATTGCTCTAAATTTCACAGCAGGAGGTGGAAGAACTCATGCTGTAAATGTGGATGAGAAGATTGAAAAAAAGACTTCGTGGATGAAGACATTTAAAGTAATGACAGCCGACCTTGCAAATAATATTGAAGATAAAGATGCGAGAAAGGCTGTTGAAAGGCTGGTTGAGGATATCAGATTCAGCGATCCTGTAACAAGTGATTCATTAACTGATATAGAAAACAGATTGTCTATAGAGATAGAAGAATTAAGAACAGTTATTGCTGCGAAAGATGCAGAGGAGATAATCAAAGCAGCAAATAAGGCAGAAGAAACACTAAATAAGAGAAATATGCTTTGTAAGCAGATGAAGTAAAGGAGATAAGTATGATAACCATTAAATGTAAAATGTGTGGAGGTAATCTTAATCTTATAGAAGGATTACATATTGCAGAATGTGAATATTGTGGAACGAAACAGACGGTACCCGTTCCAGAAGACGAGAAGAAAACAAAATTATTTGAAAGAGCTAACAGATTCAGGAGTGATTGCGAATTTGATATGGCCGCAGGTATATATGAAACTATAGTACATGATTATCCAGATGAAGCAGAAGGCTATTGGGGATTAGTATTGTGCAAATATGGAATAGAGTATGTGGATGATCCTACTACAGGTGAGAAGATACCAACATGTCATAGACTATCATTTGATAAAGTACAGGATGATATCAATTATGGATTTGCTTTCAGAAAAGCGGCACCAGATGCAAAGAATCTATACATAGATGAAGCTGATAAAATAGAAAATATCAGAAGTAAGATTTTGGAAATATCAAATAAGGAGGAGCCTTACGACATATTTATCAGTTATAAGGAGACTGATTTTAATGGAAATAGAACACAGGATAGTGTAATTGCACAGAATATATATGATGAACTTGTAAAGAATGGTTACAGAGTATTCTTTTCAAGAATAAGTCTTGAAAGCAAACTGGGACAGGAATATGAGTCATATATATTCTCTGCTTTGAACAGCTCAAAGGTAATGCTTGTTATTGGAACTTCAACAGAAAATATTAATGCTGTATGGGTTAAGAATGAATGGAAGAGATACTTAGAAGTAATTAAAAAAGATGGAAGTAAAGTGTTAATCCCATGCTTTAAGGGAATGGATGCATATGATTTACCAAAAGAATTTGCCCATCTTCAGGCACAGGATTTAAATAAGGTTGGAGCAATACAGGATCTTGTCAGAGGAATCAGTAAAGTTATTCCAAAAGGAAGTGAACAGTCGGTATCAGATGTAATATCCAGTGCATTAAAACAGGAAAATAAAAAAAGAAGAATAAGAAATTCAATTGTATTTGGATTAGCTGGAATAGCTGCTGCTGTAGCTGTATTCTTTGGAGTAAAAGGTTTAATAACTCTTATTAAAAATAATAAATCTGAGACTAATAATTATATATATCAATCTCAGGCGGATAAAAATGAGACATGGAAAGCTACTAATATAAGGGTGAATACGGATAAAGATGACATTAAATCAGATAGTCATACAATTAAGTATGGTACAGATATTGTGTATTTTCATTATGATATTGAAGGACCAGAAGATAAAAATGTTAACGTTAAAGGAATTTTCAGTGGAGGAGGATATAGTTCATCGCCGATATATGTTCAGTGTTCTAAAGGGGTAAATGCTTGGTTTTCACATTATAACATAGATGGAAGTCCTATAGCTAGGGGATCATATACTCTTGAAATATATAATGCGGATGATGATAAGCTTATGGGTGCTGTATCATTCGTAATTGAATAATAATGGGAGATAAAATATGGCGATTAGATGGAACTTTATGCAAAATTTTTCTTTTTTAAATAGGAATTTTAATAAAATATACAGATTTTATGTAATAGAGACGCCAGTCGCAGGAACTAGTTATAGAAGTATAACATTTAAAGAACGTGGAATTAATTTGAAAAAACTAAATGCATCTTTAAAAAGAGTATCTCCATTTTTAAAAACAGACTGGTATTGTGTTAAACAAAATGAGATAGAACAATATCTTATTGACAATAAAATGAAATTGGAAACAGATTTGTCTAAAGAAATAATAATTCATACATTAAATTCACCACATTGTTCAGGGAAAACGGATTCTATGTTCTATGCTATTAGGTGTGCATTTGCTCATGGTGCGTTTGATATTCATAAGTACCATAACGAGATATATTATATTTTTGAAAATAAGAATAGAGGTGTTGTAAAAGGCAGAATGATAATAAAAGAAAAATCTTTGTTAGAGTGGATTGATGTAATTGAAGAGGAATCAGATGATGAAAATTTATAAATCAATTAGCAGGGATGTTTTATCAGCATATGAATGTATAGCTTTGGATGATGATGTACAAAGAAAAGGCTATTTTACAGAACAATAGTGGAATATTTTATAAAGGGAGACAGGATATGGCTACAATATTAAAATGTAAAATGTGCGGAGGAGATATAGAAGTTAACGAGGATATGTCAGTTGGAACCTGTATATACTGTGGTTCAACAATGACACTCCCACGCATTGACGGTGATAAAAAGGCAAGATTATTCAATATGGCAAATCAGTACAGATTGAATAACGAATTTGATAAAGCATATGAGGCGTATAAAAATATAGTATCAGAGGACGAGCAGGAAGCGGAAGCATACTGGGGAATGATACTATCTGAATATGGCGTTGAGTATGTTGAAGACCCAAAAACAAAAAGAAGAATACCGACATGCCACAGGACACTGGCAAAACCAGTAAAAAGTTCAGTGAATTATGAAAGAGCATATGAATATGCAGATGCTGAGAGAAGAATGATGTACAGTGACGAGGCTGATGTAATCAATGATCTGCAGAAGAAGATATTGGCAGTGTCATCAAGCATAGAACCATATGATGTATTCATATGTTACAAAGAAACAGATGATGATACCAAAGAACGTACTCAAGACAGCGTAATAGCACAGGATATATATAACGAACTGGAAAAACAGGGACTTAAGACATTTTTTGCAAGAATATCACTTGAAAGTATATTTGGAAAGGATTATGAACCGCATATATATGCTGCATTACATAGTGCTAAGGTTATGCTTGTTGTTACAACATCGGCAAGTCATTGCAAAGCGGTCTGGGTAAAAAATGAATGGAGCCGATATTTAGGTTTTATGGAAGAAGATGCCTCAAAAACACTAATTCCAGTATATAAGGACATGTCTCCATATGAACTGCCGGATGAATTAGCTAAATATCAGGCACAGGATATGTCAAAGATTGGAGCAATTCAGGATCTTGTGACAGGAGTTAAGAAACTGTGTGGCAGAACAGTAACACAGGCAAATAATGAAACTATGGATATGCTTCTCAGAGATAAAATAGAAAGAGAAGAAAGGGAGGCAAAGAAGGAAAAAGAGCAAATCATACATGCAAAGAAGAAAAGAAAGAAGATTATACTAGGATCAGTTCTGAGTGTTTTGAGTATTGTATTAATTATATTTGTAATTGTTCCTTTAATAAATGCTATAAAAATCAGTAAAATTTCTACAGATAGCCGTTATTATTATAATGATGTTATAAGTAGTTACAATTATGTGAAAATTAGTCCAATTAAATACGTCATTAGTACTGAAAGTAAATCAAAGATAGCCAAATCGTTAATTGCTAAAGATAAACCAGAAGAGGCAGCAGAGATAATTTTTTATATGTGCGATAATAACGAATTGAACGATATGGAGAAAGGACAGTGGTTTATTAAGTTTTGTTCAACTGCAGATTATGAGGATGCTGTTACCTTGTATGAAAAGATTGATACATCTTTACTAGATAAAAACATGAAATTTATAGTTGCGAAAAATTATTTGGAAGTAAAGAAGAAGGCAAATAATAAAAACAAATAATAGAAAAAATCCTCTGGTATCTAAACGAAATCAGAGGATTTTTTTATTATTCTTTTCTTGAAATGCGCGAATGAAATCCAGTAGATGTATTATCAATTGACTGTAATGCGACATCAGCAGGATCTTTGAGAACAGCCTGATATTTAGCCCTTCATTTAAAATTTAATTCTTGAACGTTTACTCTAATTTTTAAATATTCTATTGACATACTTATTACACTATGATATTAATATATCTAAAGAATAATATTAATTCATATATCTAAAGTAACAGGCAAGATTTTAACTAATCCATGTGTTACTTATCATGCCAGACATTCATTTATGCATAGTCATATATTAATGTCATTCGGCAGTAACCCCATAATCTATAATTTAATAATGCAGGCTTGTATTCAGTACATGCAGATGCTAATATACTTACATAGAGACAATTAAGTATATGTGCGTGGATATCAGCCTGTGAAAGAGACGAGGAGGATATCTATGGCAGAGAAAAAAGACAATGTAACAGTTAAATTTAAGGACAATGTGTTCTGCATGCTGTACAGGGACAAGAAAAATCTCTTGGATTTGTACAACGCACTTAATAATTCGCGCCATACCAATGTGGATGAGCTTGAGGTTACGACATTGAATGGTGGTTCGTATATGAAGTATAAGAACGATGCTTCATTTTTATTAACCATGAACCTATACATGTTCGAACAGCAATCCAGCAAGAATCCTAACATGCCGTTAAGGTTTTTGCATTATCTGTCTGATGTATACAGAAATATGTACAGCAATGACATGCTTCACCGAAGGAGTATGATAAAGCTTCCAGTGCCACATTTTGTGACATTTTATAATGGCTTGGAGAAATGGATAGAGACAGATGAGGTAATTAAACTGTCGGATATGTTTGAACTGCCGGTTGACAAGCCTGAGATAGAGATTGAGGTGCGTGTTATTAATATTAATGGGGATGCAGATATCTTAAAAAGGTGCAAAACTCTTCGTGATTATATGACATTTGTTAATAAGGTAAGGCATAAAACTGATGTTGACAAGCTGGATATCAGGACAGCTGTTATTAAAGCTATAGACGAATGTATAGAGGAGGGCATACTTGTCGATTTCTTTGAGGAGCACAGGGAGGAGGTCGTAGAAGTGAGTATATATGATTATGATGAGGAAAAGACCAGAAAAACTCTGTTTGAAGAGGCTAAGGAAATGTGCAGGGATGAGGTAAAGGCTGAAGTCAGGAAGGAACTGGAGGGAGAAGTCAAGGCAGAGGTCAGGAAAGAACTGGAGGGAGAAGTCAAGGCAGAGGTCAGGAAGGAACTAGAGGGAGAGCTTAAGACTGAAGGACAGCAATTAAAGTTAGTAAATATCATTATAAAGAAAGTCAAGAAAAACAAGACTCTCACAGCAATTTCGTCTGAATTAGAAGAGAATGTGGAAGACATCAGGGCAATATATGATGCGGTGATTGAAGCAGCTCCTGATTATGATGAGGATATAATTATTAAGAAACTAAATAATAATAGTTATTAATTGTACATGGCCGTTTTATTTTTCAAAGATAGGAAGGCATTAGGATGCTAATATAGAAATAGATATATACAAAATGCCCCATTCCGGACTAATCCGGAGTGGGGCTTATTATACGCATAAGCAGTTAATGCTTAATTAATCAATTTCTTTTTTCTTAATTCTGTCAAGATAATCTTTAGTTTCCTTAGCAACCACACCGTTTAAAGCAACGAGTGCAATAAGGTTAGGAATAGCCATCAGACCATTAAATATATCTGCAATTGTCCATACCGCAGATACTGTCATATAAGGACCGATGAATACGCAGAGGATATATACCCATCTGTATGCCTTAATACATTTCTTCTTACCATTAGTAAGGTATTCAAGGCAGCGCTCAGAATAGTAGTCCCAGCCAAGAATAGTTGTAAATGCAAAGAATACGAGGCATAACATAAGAATAAATGAAGCAACTCCATCAGGGAATGGAAGTCCTAACTGGAATGCTTTAGTTGTTACTGCAACACCTTCAAGTCCCATATCGTAAGCTCCTGTAAGAACAATTGCAATACCTGTAATTGAACAGATGATAATAGTATCAATAAAAGTACCTGTCATAGATACAAGACCCTGACGTACAGGTTCATTGGTACGGGCAGCGGCAGCGGCAATAGGTGCACTACCAAGACCGGCCTCATTAGAGAAGATACCTCTTGCAATACCCTTCTGCATAGCTACAACCATGGCACCAAGGGCACCACCAGCAGCGGCCTTAAGACCAAATGCACTCTGCACAATTGTAAGGATGGCAGCAGGAACATCTGTAATATTAAATAAAATAATAAGAATACCTGCTAAAAAATATGTTGCAGCCATGAAAGGAACAATAACCTGAGCAACTTTAGAAATTCTCTGGATTCCACCAATAAGAACAAGAGCAACACAGAATGTAAGGATAAGACAGCTTATAACTACAGTCCATGAATATGTTCTTCCAAATAATGAAACAGTCCATGCGTTGTTAGGATCAAAGAAATTATTAACAGCAGAAGAGATTCCGTTTACCTGTGTAAATGTACCAATTCCTAAAAGACCAACGCCTATACCAAAGAAAGCAAATATCTTGGCAAGCCATTTCCACTTAGGTCCCATACCATGTTCAATATAGTTAAAAGGACCACCAACAACATGACCATCTTCGTCAACCTGTCTGAACTTAACTGCTAAAAGACATTCTGCGTACTTGGTAGCTGTACCAACTAAGGCAGCAAGCCACATCCAGAATAATGCACCAGGACCGCCTGAGACAATGGCAGTAGCAACACCTACGATATTACCTGTACCAATTGTTGCTGAAAGTGCTGTACATAGTGCTGCGAAACTGCTCACTTCACCGTGTTTTCCATCAGTTTCATCTTTGAAAATGTACTTAAAAGCACGACCAAGATTAGTAAACTGAACACCCTTAAGTCTGATAGTAAGAAACAGACCAACTGCAAGTATAAGGACAATGAGTGGGATTCCCCAGACATATGCGTCAATAGTATCGAGAATAGTATTGATTTTACTAAACATATTATGTATTCTCCCTTTTTATAAAAAATTAAGACAAATTTTACCACAAAACAACATTTTTTTCAATTGAATACTGTTATTTCCTAATATAATAAATAATTTTGTTAAATGTTGCTTATTGACAAACTCTGTCAATTTATATATTATTGTTGAAAACAAAGGCGTTTTGCAGATAAAGCAAGACGCTTTTTCCTTATTATTAAGGTATTATCCGGAAGATATAATCGGGAGAGACTGTTTAAAAATGCAGCGCCGAAGGTGACAGCGAAAACTCTCAGGCAAAAGGACCGGTTATGGACGGAACTCTGGAGAGCTGTGTAGATACAGCACCGAAGAAGCAATTTCTAAGCAGAGGGATGAGAAATATTGAGGCTGATTTGCTTGGGGAGAATCTTTCAGGTTTTTAACAGAGGCATAGGTGTATTAAAGTGCGCCTGTAGCCTCTTGTTTTTATGTAAAGATATATTAGGAAGGGAATCTTCTTAGGAATCTTGATAAGGCGGGATTGCAAGGCACGAAAAGGCTAAAGCAAAGGAGAGAAACATTATGAAGACAGACATTGAAATTGCACAGGAAGCAGTAATGGAGCCAATTAAGAATGTTGCAGCCAGATGCGGCATAAGCGAGGATGATCTTGAATTATACGGAAAGTATAAGGCTAAGATATCAGATGAGTACATCAACAGTGTCAAAGACAATGAAGATGGAAAGTTAATTCTTGTTACAGCCATTAATCCAACTCCGGCAGGAGAGGGAAAGACAACAATTACTGTAGGGCTTGGAGAAGCATTTGGAAAGCTTGGCAAGAAGGCAGTTATAGCACTTCGTGAGCCATCACTTGGTCCATGTTTCGGTATCAAAGGTGGAGCAGCAGGTGGTGGATATGCACAGGTTGTTCCTATGGAAGAGCTTAATCTGCATTTTACAGGCGATTTCCATGCAATCACATCAGCTAATAACTTATGTGCGGCACTTCTTGATAACCATATACAGCAGGGCAACGAACTTGGAATTGACCCAAGATGTGTTACATGGAAAAGATGTATGGATATGAACGACCGTGTTCTTAGAAATATAGTTGTAGGTCTTGGTTCTAAGGTTGATGGAACTGTAAGAGAGGATCATTTTGTTATCACAGTTGCGTCAGAGATTATGGCAGTATTATGTCTTGCAACAGATATGAAGGATTTAAAGGAAAGACTCGGCAAGATGGTAGTTGCTTACAATTATCAGGGACAGCCTGTTACAGCATCAGATATCAAGGCAGTAGGTTCAATGGCAGCTTTGTTAAAGGATGCATTAAAGCCTAACCTTATCCAGACACTTGAGCATACTCCAGCATTAGTACATGGTGGACCATTTGCTAATATCGCACATGGCTGTAATTCAGTAAGAGCAACTAAGACTGCACTCAAGATGGCAGATTATGTAATCACAGAGGCAGGATTTGGTGCAGATTTAGGAGCAGAGAAATTCTTCGATATAAAGTGCCGTAAGTCAGACTTAAAGCCAGATGCAGTTGTATTAGTAGCAACAGTAAGAGCACTTAAGTACAACGGCGGAGTACCTAAGACAGAATTATCAGCAGAGAATCTTGATGCATTAAAGAAGGGAATCGTAAACCTTGAAAAGCACATCGAGAATCTTCATAAATACGGAGTACCTGTAGTTGTTACACTTAATGCATTTGTATCAGATACACAGGCAGAATTAGATTATATACAGAAGTTCTGTGAAGATAAAGGCTGTGAATTCGCCCTTGCCAAAGTATGGGAAAAGGGAGGAGAAGGCGGAATTGAGCTTGCAGAAAAGGTTCTTAAGACACTTGAGACAAAGAAGAGCAATTTCCATTGTCTGTATGAGACAGACCAGCCGGTTAAAGCAAAGATTGAGACAATTGCCAAAGAAATATATGGCGCAGGAAGTGTTAATTATTCGGCAGCAGCTAATAAGCAGATTGCACAGCTTGAACAGTTAGGATTTGGTAATCTTCCAATCTGTATGGCTAAGACACAGTATTCGCTTTCAGACGATCCGACATTACTTGGCCGTCCGGAAGGATTTGAGATGAATGTAAGAGAGGCATATGTATCAGCCGGTGCAGGCTTCATAGTAGTGCTTACAGGTTCAGTAATGACAATGCCAGGACTTTCAAAATCACCAGCGGCATATAATATAGATGTTAATGATGATGGGGTAATAACTGGGTTATTCTAGAAAAAGTGACTCCCGGGAGTGGGAGGCAGGTGGCTGGGTAGTGTATTTTCAAACGCGCTTTCGCTCGGACGAAAACGCAGCGGTACTAAGATTTTGCGAGGCTTGTCGCCTTTGGCGACTCCCTCGCAAAATCAAGTGCCGGCGTTTCCGTACGGTTTGAAAATACACTACCCAGCTACCTGCCTCCGAACTTCCGGGAGTTTTTTGATTTACAGTGGAATGGACGTTAAAGAGGAGGGAAGGCACACAGAAGTCCAAAAGTGAAGCCAAGGCGTAGTGGAATGGACATTAAAGCGGAGAGAAGGCACACCGAAGTCGAAAAAAGGACGCGCCAGCGGACCAGATTGGACTTCCTCCCGCCCCAACCTTGCCAAAGGCGGGGCGGAGCAGTTGTCCGGTAAAGAAAAGCCCAGCCGTGTATATTAGTAAAATCAAAACCGTATGAAGACGCCGGCACTTGGTAAGCTGGGAAAGCTGCCACAAAGTGGTAGCAAATCCCAGCGAACCTAGTACCGCTGCGTCGGAATCCGAGCGGAAGCGTGTTTTGATTTTACTAATATACACGGCTGGGCGTGCTTTAGGGGAGCAACTTCCTACAACATTACCCCCGACTTCTCTTTACTTCTCTCAATCATATGATTCAGCTTCTCAAATGGTTTCTGTAAGAACAATCCGATAATCAGCGAAACAACTATATATATTGAAAGAAATGCGAGATTCTTAATGTAATCATATCTGTACATTCCTGCTATGCATTCCCTTAATGCATCCATTGAATATGGGAAGAGCAGGAACCGGTATATTATCTGGTATGCGTTAGGAAGTACTTCTATAGGGAATGTACCGCCTGAGCCGGCAACCTGTATTACGAGCAGGACAATTCCAAGGGCTTCACCGATATTACCAAATGCAACAGTAAGGCTGTACATAAAGAAGGTGAATACGAAGCTTGAGAATGCACATGCAACCCAGTAAAGGAATGGGTGGTAACACTGGATTCCTATGTAGAGAAGATTTCCAAGTGTTATAAGCAGTGCCTGAAGCTGTCCTACTGCAAAGAAGATAAAATACCTTCCGAAGAATTTTTCATATCTCTTTGCATCTGCTGGAATGTCCGGAGCAGGATGCACAGGTGTGTGCATAATAGCAACAAGTATAAGTCCACCAAACCACAGTGCAAGTATTGTGTAGAATGGTGAAGCGCTTGTTCCATAGCTTTTAACAGCATATACCTGCTCTGTTGTTATATTTACAGGTGCAGAGAGAAAATCTCCCAAAGTATTGGCATCTGCATTTAACATCTCTGATAATAAACCATATGTATCCTGTTCAGTGATTGTGTTTAATGTATTAATTGCGTTATCAAGCTTTGTCTCAAGGTCACTGAGAAGCTCTTTAGTCTGAGTGAGTGAGCCCGATGTAAGCTTAATTGCAGCAGACAGGTCTGCAACATCCATGTTCATGTCAGAATAAAGCTCTGTTAATGAACTCATAATGCTTTGAATCTGGGACATCTGGTTTGAAAGAGCAGATGATAATTCATTTAAAGATTCAGCGGAATTACCATTTACAAGTGCCTGTAAGGTTATTAACTGCTGCTGCTGTAACTGTAATTGTGTATAAACTTGCGGTGCAGCACTGTTTGAACTGCTGCTTATTGATGATGTAAGGTCAGTAATTGCAAGCATTGAGTTAAGAATTACATCATATGTTGAAAGTGTAGTCCTTGCGGATGTAAGTCTGTTAATAACTGCATCCATAAGAGAACCGGTTTCTTTATCTGCATCTTTGATAACTGAGTCGCCAGTACCGGCAATCGTAGATACGATTGTATCTATAAATGTCTGGTTTACCTGCTGCTGAACTGCTGTTTTAGCCTTGTCTGTTATCTTAGGTGCAATAGCGTTTGCTTTCTGGTTACAGTAATATTTTAACTGAGGATGTTCCATGGAATCACTTAAGAAGCTTATAAGATTCTTGGAAAAATTCTCTGGAACAACGAGGGCTGCATAATACTCACCGCTGTATACGCCTTCGATTGCTTCATCTGATGAAGCAACAAACTGCCAACCGATAGTGTTATTAGTTTTAAGTGCATCAATTATGTTGTCACCGACATTAAGCTCCGTTCCTTCAAGAGACGTACCTTTGTCAACAGATACAACGGCAACTTTAATCCTGCTTGTGGAAGCCTGTCCATATGGATCCCAGTTTGACAGGATATTAAACCACGAATACAATGCAGGAATAACGGTAAGACCGATAATTACGCATAGTGCAATTACATTTGTTTTTATGTGGCGAAGGTCAGCCCGTATAATCTTAAATATATTTTTCATAACTGTACCTCACTTAAAAATGCTTTGATACTGTCTGTAAGAGAAGTATCAGCCTGTTTTTCCTTAATCTCAATATTGAGCTCATTGAGCTTTCTTGTGAGCTTGTCATCAATATAATCAATAACTATAAGATAAGCACAGAATATAAAAAGTGAGATTACCCAAAGAAGCAGATAAACAACCTTAGCTGTATCCATGGTAAACATAAGCACCATGAATACTAAAGGAATTATCATCATACATCTTAAGCAGACCTTTTTCTTGTGCTGGTTCTTAGCGTGCATATTTTCTGCAAACGCTGTGATTTCCGCAATAACAACATCTATATTAAAATCATCATTTTGCATAAATTCATTTCTCCTTTACATAAAATGTGTTTCTTTCATACGGCGTTCGAAGAACTCGCGTACTTCAAGAAGTGACTTTCTGATTCCAAGTCCCAGAATAAGGGAAATAACAGCATAAGCGCATAATTTCACAAGAAATACAGCGTAATCACACTGATATAATCCGCTTATTGCCTCCCTCATGGCATTGATTGCATAAGGGAATGGGAAGTAAAGGTACACATTCTGGAAGAATTCAGGAAGAAGTTCTATTGGATAAGTTCCGCCTGAACCGGCAATCTGTAACACAATCATAACTACAGCAATAGCTTTTCCCAAATCACCAAATGTAAGAACAAGTGTATATATAAATAATGTAAATACAAAGCTTGTTATAGCGGCTGCAAGCCACAGCATGAATGGGTGGGTGCAGTCAATTTTTAAAATATACAAATCACCAAGAACAACTACAAGAGCCTGAAGCTGTCCCATTGCAAGGAAGAGTAATGCACGGCCTATATATTTCTGATGTTCTGTGGCATCCTTGAATTCATCATCCTCATAGTCAACCTTTACTTTCATAAGGGCAACTAAAACAATTCCTCCAACCCAGAGAGCAAGTGTTGTATAGAAAGGTGTAACACTTGTTCCATAGTTAGTCTGCATATAGACGTAAATTTCTTCTACTTGTACAGGTTCTGACAGGAATGACGCTATTGACTGTGCGTCTGAGTTGATGAAATCCATTATCAGTTTATATGTAGAAGATGAACTTATATCTCCTACTGAACCAGATATGGTATCAAGTCTTTTGTTGAGAGAATCAAGTAATGTTTTTGTGCTTTCTAGAGTTGTATTAATATTTACTGATATATCACTTACTCCAAGAAGCATCTGCGAGATTCCATTAATATTGTCTCCGGCACTGCTTATATTAGCTGCAAGGCTGCTTACGGCATTCTTAATGGAAGCCTTAAGAAGGTTAACATTAGTTCTTATTACAGTCTGCATAATTGTCTGGCTCTTCTGGAGCTCTGTGCGGCACTGTTCAACAACAGACTTGATTAACTGATATTTTGCCTGAAGTGTTTCAGGTGAATCAGTAAGAATATCGGCACACTGCTGAACAAGGTTGTATGCGATATTCTCCATAGCGTTAACAGAAGCTAGAGCTGACTTTAGGGCGGTGATAACTGCCGGATCAATGCCATCTACTTTGCTGAGGGAATCAATAGCGTCTTCAAGAGCCTTATTCTGGTCTATAAGTTCCTTTAACTGTTTGTTGGCTTTACTAAGCTCAACGCCAGCCTGTCCGACATCAGTTATTGAAAGCTGTACAGCTTTATCAAGAGAATCAAGTGCACTGTCAGTTAATTCATTCATAGCTTTAAGCTGCGCATCAATCTGGTTTGCAATATCATCTGTGACATTATCAAGAGATTTATTGGCAATATCAGCAACATCAGTTGTTCCAGTAAGAACATCTTTAATCTGTGGAAGAACCTCCTGAAGTTTTGCAAGATTATCTGCCAGGTCTGAATTACTCTTAATAAACATGTCAATCATGGTATCGTAAGAATTAATATTGGCAGATACACTCTGTAAATCCTTAACTGTCCTTTCAATAATTGAAGGATCATTTTCAGCTATTTCGTTAAGTCCCTGCATAATAGTCTTAACACACACATCAACGAATTCGGAATTGATAGTGTTCTGAAGAGTGCTTTTTCCTGTATCTGTAATCTTGGAAGCAACAGCATTTTTCTTGGAATTCTCATAATATGTAACTGTTGGTGGATTAAGACCATTGTCAAGGAAGTCATACAGGCTTCGTGAAAAGTCCTCACCAACAACGATAACGGCATAGTACTTCCCGGCATTCAGTTTATTCATGGCTTCATCTTTAGTTTCCGGAAAACGCCAGCCTAATTTATCATTCGAATGAAGCTGTTCAACAATCTGTTCTCCCATATTGATAGTGGAATCATCAGATTCAGAGTAACCTTCATCTTCAGAAACAATAGCAATCTGGACAGACGCAGTGTTTGCGTAAGGATCCCAGTTGGAATATATGTTAAACCATGCGTAAAGCGATGGAATAAGGCACAGACCAAGTGCAATGGCTAAAGCCAGAATATTCCTGCTAAGACCTTTCAAATCTCTTTTGAAAATCTTAAATATCATAACGTTCCTCAATTCTTTAATTATCGTTTAAAACTCATATGTATTTTACTTAAGAAACTGGGGAAAATCAATACAGAGAGGATAAATCAGACATATTTAATAAATTAAGAAAGGATATGTATTTATGAACATATTGTATTGTGGTGATAAACCAATGCAGAAGGGGATTCTTTTGTCTTCAATGTCTCTTATTAAAAATGTGGATGAACCGTTAAATATATATATTCTTACGGTTGATTACAGTGAAAAAGGTATTAATTACAAGCCGGTTGATAAAGTATTTGCAAAATATCTGGAAGAAAAATTGAATAAATCGGACATTAAAGTAAATGTCTTTCTTGTTGATGTTACAAGATATTTTGTTGAGGAGCTGCCGGAGGCAAATATGCAGAGCAGATTTACCGCGTGCTGTATGCTGCGCCTATTTGCTGATAAGACAGATATTAAGGAAAGAGTTCTTTATCTGGATACTGATGTGTTGTGCAGAAAAGATTTTAGGGATTTTTATTATCAGAATATGGATGGCATAGAGATTGCGGGAGTTTCTGATTATTATGGCAGATGGCTTTTCGGTGATGGTTACATTAATTCCGGAGTAATGCTTATGAATATGAGGATGATAAGACAGAACGGGCTTCTGGAAAAATGTCGTGAACAGTGCATAAGAAAGGAAATGTTTATGCCTGACCAGACGGCTGTTAATACATTTGCAACAAGAGTCAATCTGTGCGGACGAAAGTTTAATGACCAGAGGAGACTGCATGACAACACTGTTTTTCAGCATTTTACAACTACCTTCCGAGTGTTTCCGGTGATAAGGACTGTTTCAGTCAAGCCGTGGGAGATTGATAAAATGCATAATATACTTGGGCTTCATGAATATGATGAGCTTCTGAATTCTTATAACAGGGAGCATGAAGAGTACATGGCAGTTTCACGTATTCCTGTGTTTTTCTCGATTAATGAACAGTACGCACCATATCTGGCAGTGTGCCTTAAATCGCTGGCTGTACATGTGGCTTGTGATGAGCGTTACCGCATAATTGTTATGTGCGATAATGTGAAGAATATTACGATGATTCAGCTTCGTAATGTGATAAAGGATTATGAAAACATAGATATTGAATTCGTTGATATAAGAAAGAAAATGTACGAATATTCTGAAAGCTTTGGACAGACAGTTACTGACAGGCAGGAAAACAGGCTTTATTCAGGCGAGTTTACACTGACGATATATTTCAGGTTATTTATTGCAGAGCTTTTTCCAGAGCTTAATAAAGCTGTGTATATTGACTCTGATACCGTAATAAATGATGACATTGCAAAGCTTTATTCAGTTGATATGGGAGATGCAATGTTTGGTGCAGTAAGAGATACATTTGCAGGAAAGAATACAATACTGGCTCATTACATTGAAAATGTAGTGGGAATAGAGCGGGATGAATATGTCAATTCAGGAGTGCTTCTTATGAATCTTGATAAGATAAGACAGGCTCATCTGGCAGACAGATTCTTAAAGCTTATGGCTGAATATCACTTTGACAGTGTTGCACCTGACCAGGATTATATTAATGCTATGTGTGCAAAAGAAATATATTTTCTTGATAAGGAATGGAATGTTATGCCTAACAAGGGCGGGGAGTATATAGCAAGACCGAAGCTGATACATTATAACCTGTTTGACAAGCCGTGGCATTACAGCGAGATTCCGTATGAGGAGTATTTCTGGCAGTATGCGGCGGAGTCGGGATTTTATCCGTTGCTGATTAAACAGCGCAAGCAGTATGGGGATAATGAAAAGAAAGCTGACCGTGAGAATTTAAAGAAGCTTCTTGCAAGGGCTGAGAATATTGCGGACGGTGATGGGGTTAAGTTTTCTGATGTTGTGGGAAGCAGATTTGTTGTGGATAGTGGTTTCATGAAGGATAGCAGTGATGCTGCAAAATAAATTATGTCGGAGGATATATGATTGGTGATAGGGAGCAGGTCTATGAAAATATTAGGACGGCTGTAAGCCTTAATCAGTTGAATTCAAAGGTTGAGCCGGGAGACCCTAAGCTGTTACGCGAAGATAAAGAAGCATTACTAAGACATTATATTGATTACCGCACAGCATATGGTTTTTGTGTGAAGAAATATATTGCAGAAGCTATATTTCATGCCGGGACTTCTGCGGTGGGGCTTATAACACAAGTTGACGGACTTGAGAATCTTTCTGGAATCAGAGGTCCTGCGATTGTAACATGCAATCATTTCAGCCCGTTAGACACTGCAATTGTCAGGTTTGCAATGAGAAAAGCTGGCTTCAGAAGAATAAGTATTGTTAATCAAGATTCTAACCTTGCAATGAAAGGTTTTGTCGGGTATATGCAAAAATATGCCGACACAATGCCCGTAAGCAGCCTGAAATGGTTTATGGAGACTGAGTTTCCTAATCAGATTGAGAATGCACTTGATGAAAACAAACTTGTGCTTATATATCCTGAGCAGGAAATGTGGTTTAATTATCGGAAGCCCCGTCCATGCAAAAGAGGTGCATATCTGTATGCGGTAAAGTTTAATGTGCCGGTGATTTCGCTGTTTGTTGAACAGCAGGTTAAAAGTAAATATTTGCACACATTCAGGGTACATGTCCTGCCAGTAATATATCCGGACAGGCAGCTTGATGAAAGAACGGCCAGTATAAGGATGCAGCATACAGACTATGAGCAGAAATGCGCTGCGTATGTCAAGGCATATGGAAAGAAGCTGACATATGATTTTGAAGAGGGCGATATTGTGGGAAGATGAAAGCATTTGACGCGGAAAGAATTGAAGTGTATATATATTTGAAGAAATTACAAAGATTGAGAGGAAAATGTATATGAAGATACATTCAGTGGCAGTACTTGGAGCAGGAGCAGTCGGCTCTTATGTTATATGGGGACTTTCAGAAAAGAAGGATATAAGTTTAAGCGTTATTGCAAAGGGCGAAAGAGCGGAAAGACTTAAGGCAGAAGGATGTCTGATTAATGGAAAGACATACCACCCGGAGGTATTGACCCCAGAGGAAGCAAAAGGTGTTGACCTTCTTGTTGTATCATTAAAATACGGCGCACTTGCAGGTGCATTAGATGACATTAGGGAAGCCGTCGGTGAGAATACAATTGTCATGAGTCTTATGAATGGTGTTGACAGTGAAGAGATAATATCTACCAAGATAGATAAATCACATATCATTTATTCACTTATAAAGGTGGCGTCACACCGCGAAGGTAAGGAATATGTGTTCAATCCTGAGACTACAATAGGCATTATATATGGAGAGGAAACTGCACCATTTGAGAGTGAGAGAGTTGCGGCAATAAGAGATTTATTTGATGGAACAGGACTTAATTACAGAGTGACTGAACATATCAAAGAAGAGATATGGAGCAAGTATAGACTTAATATCTGTAACAATCTTCCACAGGCTATTATTGGAGCAGGTGTTGGCTGTTATACTGACAGTGAGCATATGAAAGCAATCAGCGAAGGATTACGTAAGGAGGTTGAAGCAGTAGCTCTTGCCAAAGGCATTGATATGAGCAGGTGTGCAGATAACTCAAGCCGAGGAAGCGCTGTTCCGCCAACAGCAAGATATTCAACACTGCAGGATATTGACGCTGGCAGACACACAGAGATAGATATGTTCTCCGGCGCAATGATGCGCATGGGGAAAGAACTTGGAATTGATACACCATATAATGAATATACATATCACATCATCAAGGCACTTGAAGAGAAGAATGATGGCATGTTTGATTATGATGAGAATAGTGAGGCTGTGACTTATTCTAAGTAGTGGCAGACGGATTTAGCAGGCATGTGGGGTACAATACAGAAAATATAAGATATTAATCATGGCGCAGCCTTTTTAAGGGCTGCGCTTATTGCTTCTATAAAGACGGAATATGTATATCTGTTGGCTGAATCATAGGTTATGTTGGTTGTGCCGGCTTCCATGACTTTAGCAGCAACTTCATCAAATGAAGTTGTGAGCTTAGGGTACATAGTTGTGATTGATTCAGAAAGATTAACAAGCTCAATGCTGTTAATGTTAGAGGAATCAACTGTGACCTGGATATCAACGGGGTTGCCGTCTAACAGAATAGAGGCGGTATATACTCCGGGGCAGAATTTGGGAGCATCGGCATTATCAAGGGGTGTTTCAATATTAGAAGAAGCAGAAGCATTTACAGTGCTGCTCTTAGGTTTAGTAGTATTCCTGGAATTATCAGAACCATTGCTGCCAAGACGGATAACAGCGAATATAATAAAAGCTATTATAATAGCAGCGATAACAGCTCCAATAAGGAGCTTTTTAAATGGAATAACAACAATTTTAGTCTGACTCATCACAAAGAAACCTGCCCTTCATATTCATTATTACAAAATATATGGTATGGAGTGGGAGATTATGATTAAAATGTGGTATATTAAATACAAATGTATTGGATAGTGTAAAATGGCACATTAAATTAATGCATAGCTTGAAAAACCTACTAAATTGTTAAATATGATGAAATAGTAGGTAATGAAGAGGGGCAATGACTATGAAACGTAGATTTACTAAAACATTTATAACAGCAATCATGATAATGGTAGGCATGACAGCGTGTGGACAAAAGAAAAATGTCACAACAGATGATGTATCAGAAAAAGAGATGGTGAACATACAGGAGACTGCAGCACAGGAAGTGACAGCACAGGAAATTATAACACAGGAGATTACAACTGAAAAAGAACCAGAGGATGACGAATATGTACTTGTTAAGAAATATATACCGGACATATATGTGGAATTAAGATATGCAACAGAGAATAACTTTACAGGGGTAAAGATATATGATTTCACGGAAGCATACCTTCGATATGGAACTGTTAAGAAACTGGCACAGGTACAAAAGGAATTGAAGCAGCAGGGATACAGCTTAAAGATTTGGGATGCATACAGACCGTTTGAGGCACAGCAGAAATTGTGGGAAGTATATCCTGATCCTAACTATGTTGCTAATCCGGCTAACGGAATGAAAAAGCATAATCTTGGAGGAACAGTGGATATTACAATGGTTGCTGCTGATGGAACTGTTATATCAATGCCGACAGAATTTGATGATTTCTCTCTAAAAGCAGATAGAGATTATTCTGATATAGAAGATGAAGAGGCTGTGAAAAATGTGATGATTCTACAGAATGCTATGGAAAATAACGGATTTACAGGCTATCAGGGAGAATGGTGGGACTATTCAGATACGGTGGAATATGAAGCGGTTGATTTCGAACCATGATGAGACATGATATGAAAAGGTGCATTATGGTAAAGCAAATGATGGTAAAGTCTATTATAGAAAGATTAGGGGAGTAACACATGTCATTACAATTAATTCTGGGAAGCTCTGGTGCGGGTAAATCGCACTATCTGTATACACATATAATTGAAGAATCAATGAAGAATCCTGACAGGAATTATATAGTTGTTGTGCCTGAGCAGTACACTATGGCAATTCAGAAAAGATTGGTGTCCATGCATCCAAGAAAAGGAATACTTAATATAGATGTTGTGAGCTTTGAAAGGCTTGCGTATAAAGTATTTGAGGAAGTGGGTGAGGATAATCTTGAAGTCCTTGATGATACAGGAAAGAATCTGATTATTAAAAGAGTTTTAGAGCAGAACAAGGACAGATTAAAATATTTTGGAAGTAATCTGTCTAATACAGGATTTGTGTCAGAGATGAAGTCTGTTATATCGGAAATGCTTCAGTATGATATCAAGCCGGATGTTATGCAGGATGCGGCAGGTGCAGCATACAGTGATTCAGAGGGAAGTGCAGCACTTCAGTATAAGCTTGATGATATAGTACTTGTATATAACGCATTTGCAGAGTACATAGACAAGAATTATATAACTAAAGAAGAAATACTGGATAAATTATGCAGCAAGGTTACAGAGTCAGAGAGAATAAAGAATTGCGAGATAGTATTTGACGGGTTCACAGGTTTTACGCCGGTTCAGTACAATTTAATGACAATTCTTTTATCAATGTGTCCGAAGATATATGTTTCTCTGACAATCGATGCATCAGAGCGTGAAAATTCAGTAAAAGGCAGGGAAGAACTCTTTTTCATGAGTAAGGATTGTGTATCAAAGCTTTATAAGATATGTGATGAAGAACATGTGAAAGTCCTTGAACCTGTGTATATTGCAGGGAAAGCAGTACCGGGCAAGAATGTAATTGTAAATGTTAATTCAAGATTTAAGAATTCAGAAGAACTGGATTTCCTGGAACAGAATCTTTTCAGAAACAATTCGGGAAGATTTAATAAGAAGACTGACAATATCGTTATATATGAGGGAGCTGTTGCCAAGGAAGAATTAACATTTGCAGCAGGAGAAATAATAAGACTTACAAGACTGTGTGGATACAGATATAACGAGATTGCGATAGTTACTGCGGACATGGATGGCTACGGCAAACTGGCGGCTAATATATTAAAGCAGAACGATATACCATATTTCTTAGATTACAAGCGCCATGTGACGGACAATCCATTTATTGCGGCAATTAACGGTGCACTTGGAATAATAGAGAATAATTACAGCTATGACAGCATATTAGGATTCCTAAGAACCGGAATGAGCGGAATGGAGCGCGAAGATATTGATCTGTTAGACAATTACTGTGTTGCAGTTGGAATCAGAGGCAGGGGAAAATGGCATGAACCATGGATAAGAAAGTTCAGGGGAACAGTCAATAATACTGACCTTGAGAAGCTTAATTCACTAAGAACAATGATAACGGATATGTTGGATCCATTGGAAGAAGTGCTTAAGTCAAAGGAATCTAATGTTGCAGATATGGTAAAGGCTCTTTACGAATTCCTTGTGCGTGAAGATATGGAGCAGAAGGTAAGTGTGCTTAATGACAGCGAGTACACTGGTGATGAATATGCGCAGTTATATAAGAAAGTTATAGAAGTATTAGATAAAATGTATGCCCTTCTTGGAAGCGAGAAGGTTGGTATTAAAGAATTTAACAAGATACTTGCGTCAGGATTTCAGGAGATCAAGATAGGACTTATTCCGCAGACCAACGACTGCGTTGTTATCGGAGATATAGAAAGAACCCGTCTTGACAATATCAAGGTCATGTTCTTTGTCGGAATCAATGACGGCAATGTACCTAAGAAGGCTGATTCAAGAAGCGTTCTGTCAGAAAGCGACAGGGAGTATCTTGAGGATAAGGGAATAGTTATGTCAGCTTCCGTGAGGGAGAAAGCATTTACACAGAGATTCTATCTGTATCTTATTATGACAAAGAGTGCGGAGAAGCTTTACATGTCATATGCGGTAAAAAACAGCGAGGGTGCGGCGCTGATGCCTTCATATATTATAAGAAGCATGAGAAAAATGTTTCCGCAGTGCCTTAAGTTATCTTACAAAGACACGGCACAGCAGAATTCATATGTGACAATACCGCGGGCGGCTAACAGCTATGAACAGACTGAAACTGCTGCAAATGTAGATGAGGATATTATTGATTCACTTACAGGCGGAAGGCTTGTCGGAAGCGTAACTTCTTTTGAGAACTTTGCAGAGTGTCCATTGAGATATTACCTGAGGTATGGAGTTGATTTAAAGGAAAGGGAAGAATTCACATTTTCACCAGTAAACTTCGGCGTCGTATTGCATGCGGTTATCCGTGAGGTGTGCGATGAAATCAAGAAAAACGGTGAGTCGTACTATCTGATATCAGAGGAGAAGCGCCGCGAGATGGTAAAAAGAAGTGTTTCTGCAATTACAGATATATACCAGAACAGTATCCTTAAGGATTCAAGCCGTAATTCATTCATGATTAAGCGAATGGAAGACATTGCAGACCGTACTATATGGGCAATGGGTGAGCAGTTAAAATGTGGTGATTTCGTGCCATTTGTATTCGAGCATAAGTTTAATATGGAAGTCGGAGACGGAGACAGAAAGCAGCTTATGAGCGGAACAATTGACCGCGTGGACATATGTGAGAACGACACAGATGTGTATGTCAGGATTATTGATTACAAGACTGGAAAGAAGGATTTCAACATAGTAAAGACCTACTATGGAATTGATATCCAGCTTATGGTCTACATGGAAGCGGCGATGAAGCTTGTGGCAAAGATGCGTCCGGGTAAAAATGTGCTTCCTGCCGGAGTATTCTACTACAACATAAGTGACCCGATTGTATCTGCGACAACAGAGAGTGCGGAAGAGATAGAGGATAAGATTAAGGGTGAACTACGTCTTAAAGGAATGGTCAATTCTGATAAGGATATTGCCGAGAAGATGGACAATACAGAAGGAACATCGCTTAACATCCCTGTAAGCAGAAAAGCTGATGGCGGATTTGACTCACGAAGAAGCAAGGTGATGAATACAGAGCAGTTTAATATGCTTGGAAGATTCGTTGATGTAAGGGCGGTTGATACCGCGGATAGAATTGCAGGCGGTGATATAAGGAGAAGTCCTTATAAAGATGGACAGTTTTCAAGCTGTGACAGATGTCCTTATGGGGCAGTGTGTGGATTTTCAGTGGATTTGCCGGGCTGCAATTACAGAAAATTAAAGAAATTTGATGATGAAGTGTTATGGAATAATATAAAGGAAGGGGTTGATGAGAATGGAAAGAAAATGGACACCGGCGCAGAAGAGCGCGATTGATACAAGAGACTGTAATGTGCTGGTTTCGGCGGCTGCCGGTTCAGGAAAGACTGCTGTTCTGGTAGAGCGAATCATTTCCATGATTACAGACCCTGACAAGAATATAGATATAGACAGGCTGGTTGTTGTTACATTTACAAAGGCGGCAGCATCCCAGATGAAAGACAAGATAAGAAAAGCACTTGATTCAATGCTTGACGAGAATCCGGGGGATGTGAACCTTTTAAGACAGATAACACTGCTTAACAACGCACAGATAACAACGATAGACAGTTTCTGTCTATGGATAATCAGAAATCATTTTCCAGAGGTTAATCTGGACCCGGGGTTCAGGATAATGGACGAGGGTGAGAAGAAACTTATTGAAAATGATGTGTTGGAAGATGTGCTTGAGGAATTCTATGCCGAAGCAGATGAAGAATTCTTTAATCTTGTTGATGCATTTGGCATGGGACGGGACGATTCAGGGCTTGTGAGCATTATAGATAAAATATACCGTTTTTCAAGAAGCAATCCGTGGATTGATGAGTGGTTTGACGAGTGCATGTTAGTTTATGATGATGAGACTTACGATAATCCTGCAATTAAGGAGCTGTATGATTCAATTAAAAATGCACTTCTTGATTACCGTGATAAATACAACCGATTAGTAGATATCTGTTCTGAGCCGGCAGGACCTGCAGCATATACAAGTGCTTTGCAGTCTGACCTGCTTGGAATTAATGAGATGATTAATTCACAGGATTTTGGAGAGCTTGGCAGAAGGATAAGAATATTTTCATTTGAAGCCCTGTCAAGAAAGAAGGATGCAGGAGCAGACCCGGATATTAAGGAATATGTTAAGGGGCAGCGAAAGTTGTTTAAAGATTACATAGGACGGCTTAATGATAAGATATTCTTGAAAGATGATGAGGGAATATTTGCAGACATGCAGGGGGCAGGCATCCAGATACGGACTTTACTTAAAGTGGCAAAGGTGTATGCCAAGCGTGTTTCAGAGGTGAAGCGAGAGAAGGGCATAATTGATTTTAATGACATGGAACATCTTGCTCTTTCAATACTTGTAAAGAAAGAAGATGGAAAGCTTGTATACACAGAGACTGCCGACAAGCTTGCGAACAGATTTGAAGAGATACTGATAGACGAGTATCAGGATTCCAATCAGCTGCAGGAGGTTATTCTTAATGCGGTGTCGAAGACGAGACTGTCCGGTGAGAATAACAATATATACATGGTTGGTGATGTAAAGCAGAGCATATACAAGTTCCGTCTTGCCTGCCCGGAGCTTTTCATAGAGAAGTACGATACATACGGCGAGACTGGCGATAATGTTAGAATTGAATTACAGAAGAATTTCCGAAGCCGGGAAAATGTACTTGAGTGTGCCAATGATGTGTTCAGTCATATCATGAATAAGAATTTTTCAGGAATCGGGTATGACGAATCGGTAAGGCTTAATGCAGGATTTCCATATCCTGAATATAGTGACAGTAATTACGGTGATGAAGCCAACAAGAGTACAGACGTTATTCTTATATCTTCAGAGAATGAAGAAGAAGCTACGACAAGAGAGCTTGAGGCAGACAGGCTTGCAAAGCTGATTGAGGGAATAGTTGCTTCTGGCATAAATGTATATGATTCAGATGAGAATATATACAGACCGGCAGAATACAGGGATATTGTAATTCTTACAAGGTCAGTTACAGGCTGGGCAGATACATTTGCAGATGCCCTGATGGACAGGGGGATACCGGCGTATACAGATTCGTCAACAGGATATTTCAGCGTGCGTGAGATACAGGTAATCTTAAGCATGCTTACAATAGTAGATAATCCGGTTCAGGAGATAAGCCTTGCGGCGGCAATGATGTCTTACTTTGGAGGATTTACGGCAGCAGAGCTTGGAATGGTGAGAAAGCTTGGCAGAGAGTATGTGGATACGAATGTGCATAATAATCTGTATGAACATTTGAAAGCAGTTGCAGTGCTTGGTGAAGCTGGGAAGGTGCAGGAGCCGGATGTTAAGCAGTTGTCCGGTAAATGTGCATTATTTCTTACAAAGCTTACAGAATATCGTGACAAGAGCAGCGTTGAGTCATTATATGATCTGTGCTGGGAGATAATATATGATTCAGGCTACTACGATTATGTGGGAACGATGCCTGCCGGAGCACAGAGGCAGGCTAACTTAAATGTTCTGCTGGAAAGAGCAGCAGGATACGGCAAATCAAGTTATTCAGGTCTGTTTAATTTCTTAAGATATATTGAAAGACTTAAGAAGTTTGACGAAGATTTTGCAGAGGGGGCTGCCAGCCTTGACAATGAGAATCTTGTAAGAATTATGAGTATCCATAAGAGCAAAGGTCTGGAATTTCCGATTGTAATACTTGCTGGAGCGCATAAAAGCATTAACTTTATGGATGCAACAGCGCCGGTGCTTGTAGACCAGAACTTAGGAATTGCAGTTGATTGTGTTGACCTTGAAAGAAGAACGAAGACACCTACCATAATAAAAGGTGCCATGGCAAGAAGAATTGTAAGGGAGTCGATATCAGAAGAAGAGAGACTTCTCTATGTTGCAATGACAAGAGCAAGAGAAAAGCTGATAATCACTGGAGTTGTAAAAGATGCAGACAAGACACTTGAGAAATACAGGGGAAGTGCAAAGCAGCTTGAAGCAGATGGAATGTTGTCTTACGCAGACAGTGAGAATATAAAGAACTATCTTGATATGATAATGCCGGTGTGCCTTATGGATTCAGATAAATTGAAAGGCAGCTTTAAAGTTATGGTTGATGCCGGAGAGGATTCCTTGGCTGATGCGGATGAATCCGGGGGGCTGGCTGGTGCAGCGAATGTTGTTGGAATCGGGGAACTGGCTGATGAAATTAAGGAAGCTGTGTCTTATCCTTTATTAGATGAGCTTCCAGAGTATGTTCCTGATGATAATGCAGCCGGCAGGATGAAGCTGACGGTTTCGCAGCTTAAGGCTATGCAGGCGGATGATGATTCAGAGGAAAATGCTTACATGGATGAATCTGTGAAGGCGGCACTTAAAAAGGAAGCAGACGATGAGCAGACAGACAGTGAAGCAATGGTTGAACTGTCAAATTCAATAATTCCTAAATTTATAAGCGGCAAGGAAGAAAAGCTTGCAGCTAATGAACGAGGCAGCGCATATCACAGGGTTATGGAATGTCTTGACTATTCAGTAAGTGTGAACCTTGATGGAGTTAAAGCAGATATTAACAGAATGTTAGAAACCGGCAAGATGAATGAATTACAAGTGAAAAGTGTCAATCCGTGGGATATATATACATTTGTACAATCAGATACAGGCAGGAGAGTTGCAAATGCGGTGAACTGTGGCAGTGTCAGAAGAGAACAGCCTTTTGTATTTGAGTACGAAGGACAGCTTATACAGGGTATAATTGACTTGTGTTTTGAAGAGGACGGAGAACTTGTGATTGTTGATTATAAGACTGACAAGGTTATGAAGGGCAAAGCGGGGGAAAAAGAGCTTGTTAAAAGATACGCAATCCAGCTTGATTACTATGCAAAAGCACTGGAACAGCTTACCGGAAAAACTGTAAAAGAAAAAATTGTATATTCATTTGCTTTAGGAAAAGAAATAATGTGTTGAAATGACGAAAAATTTTTTCTAACATGTAAAATGCGGTTGAAAATATTGTACAATAATGGTAATATAAACTTGGTTTGTGAATAAAACATATCAAATTTGCACAAAAATGTGCATAAAATGGAAAAGGAGAGGAAAAATGAAAAAGCAAGTAAAAAAGTTTATGAGTGCATTACTTGCATGTGTAATGGTGGCAGTGTCAGTTATAGTATTTGACATGAATCCAGTACATGCAGCTTCTGGCGCAATAACAGAAGCATCAGGCTGGCTTGAGACAGCATATGTTAAATGGACACCTGTAACAGGAGCTACAGGTTACAATGTATATGTTAAGTCTGCAAGTGCCTCAGATTCAGCTTATGTCCAGTTGGACGATGAGCTTATCAGAAAGTATCCATCTTACATGAGAGCGGATGCTGTAGGATTAAAAGCAGGCGATTATGTTATGAAGATTGTTCCGCTGAACAATGGCAAGGAGAATACATCAGCTGCTATCGTTTCAGATAAGCTTACTGTAAATGCACATGACAGAAGCGGATTTACATTTTCAAGTAATTCACCGGTAAAGAATGGCGTTGGTGCATATAACAACGATGGTACATTAAAGTCTAATGCATCTGTTCTTTATGTTACAGAAGCTAATAAGAATACAGTTAAGATGAAGATTGGTAACACAGAATATACAGGTGTAGCAGCTATTACACAGGCAATTAAGGCTAAGAATAACTGCCAGCCAGTTGCTATCCGTATTATAGGTCAGGTTACATTAAGCGGACTTTCTTGCCAAGATATGAAGTCAGCATATGCTATTGGCGTTAAGGGAGCAACTAACGTAACATTTGAGGGTATTGGTGATGATGCTACTTTATATGAAGCAGGTGTGGCTGTATTCCAGTCAACAGGCATAGAAGTAAGAAATCTTGGCCTTATGAACTGGGGCGGTGGAAAAGACGGAGATGGTATAACTCTTAAGCAGTCACTTGGTGTATGGGTACATAACAACGATGTGTTCTATGGTGATGCTGGTTCAGATGGTGACCAGGCTAAGGGCGATGGCTCTATGGATTTAAAGGATAATTCTCAGTATGTGACAGTATCTTACAATCATTTCTGGGATTCAGGAAAGATGTCACTTTGTGGCATGAAGTCAGAGTCAGGTGAGAACTGGATTACATATCACCATAACTGGTTTGACCATTCTGATTCAAGACATCCTCGTATCAGAACAATGTCAGTTCATGTATATAATAACTACTATGATGGTAATTCTAAATATGGTGTAGGTGCTGCAAAGGATAGTGAGGCATTCGTAGAGGCTAACTATTTCAGACATTGTAATTATCCAATGCTCAGTTCAATGCAGGGAAGTGATGTTCTGGCAGGTGGAATATTCTCAGGAGAGAATGGTGGTGTCATCAAGGCATACAACAACTATATGGAAGGTCAGAAGTCTGTTATATATGCTAATTCGGATGCTGGTACAACAACTGCAAGTGCAACTGATTTCGATGCATATCTTGCAACATCAAGAAGTGAAACAGTACCTTCAACTTATAAGGCAAAGCAGGGTGGAAAGACATATTCTAATTTTGATACTAAGGTTGATTTAGGTGTTGATACTGCTGATATTGATGCACCTGCAGATGTTCCTTCAATTGTAACTAAGTATGCAGGACGTATTATGGGCGGAGATTTCAAGTGGACATTTGATAACAGTGTTGATGATACAAGCTATTCACTTAACAAGCCTTTAAAGGATAAGCTTAATGCATACAAGACAACTCTTGTATCAGTAGGTGGTGGAAGCGTATCAGGCGAATCACATACACATACATATGGTGAGTGGACAGTTGTTAAGGCTGCAACAGAGACAGAAGAAGGTCTTAAGAGCCGCACATGTACAGGATGTGGTTATAATGAAACAGCAGTTATTCCAGCTATTGGAAAAGATACACCTGTTACACCTGACACACCGGTATCAGGAGATGCAAAGGTACATAACTTTACAGAATCAGGAACAACAAGTGACTTCTATAGTATTACAGGAAGCATAGCAACAAATAAAGGTACAGCAACATACAACGGTCTTACACTTACAAAATGCCTTAAGATGGAGTCATCAACAAGCATTAAGTTCACAGCACCATCTGCTGGAAAGCTTACACTTGTATTTGGCGGAACAACGGCAGCTTCTGGTAAGGGCGTAAAAGTTAATGGAACAAGCAAAAAAGTTGGTTCTGATGGTACATTAACAGTAGATGTTGCTAAGGGTGCTGTAACTGTAACAAAGGGAGATTCAATCAATCTTTTCTATATGGTATATACACCATCTGGAACATCAGAGACAACACATACACATAAGTATGAGTCAAAGATAACAAAGCAGGCAACATGTACAGAGGCAGGAGTGATTACATATACATGTACATCTACAACAGGAACATGTGACAAGAAGACATACACAGAAACAATCCCGGCAACTGGACATAAGTTCAGCACAGAGTGGACAGTAGATGTTGAAGCAACAGAAACAACACCAGGAAGCAAGAGCCACCATTGTACAGTATGCGGAGAGAAGACGGATGTTACAGAAATACCTGCAACAGGACCAAAGTATGATGCAGAATATTATGCACCAGTGTTTGATGCAGAGTATTATCTTGCAACTAATCCGGATTTAAAGGAAGCATTTGGAGATGATGCACAGAAAGCACTTGCTCACTTTGTAG
>OGZX01000236.1_pt1 | contig 66323 bp, 49 predicted proteins | sample 1576881 | NCBI WGS metagenome assembly OGZX01 (sample SAMEA3541542, study PRJEB24748) | human gut metagenome | biome: human gut; feature: human-associated habitat; material: faeces | place: China | collected 2012 | reverse complement strand
TGATCGAGCTGAACAACACGATCAACTGGAAACCGCAGAGCACCGGCACAGGACGTTTCGGCAAATGGCTGGAAAACCTGCAGGACTGGAACCTGAGCCGTAGCCGCTACTGGGGAACTCCGCTGCCTATCTGGAGGACGGAAGACGGGGCGGAGGAAATCTGCATCGGTTCGGTCGAAGAACTGTACAATGAAATAGAGAAATCCGTAAAAGCCGGCTTGATGGAGGCTAACCCGTATAAGGAGCTGAAGTTCAAACCGGGTGAATATACGAAGGAGAACTATGAGAAGATCGACCTGCACCGTCCGTATGTGGACGATGTGATCCTGGTTTCCGCAAGCGGCAAGCCGATGAAGCGCGAGACGGACCTGATCGACGTCTGGTTCGATTCCGGAGCGATGCCTTACGCGCAAATCCATTACCCATTCGAGAACAAGGAGCTGTTTGACGACCGCAAGGTCTATCCGGCCGACTTCATTGCGGAAGGGGTGGACCAGACACGCGGATGGTTCTTCACGCTGCACGCTATCGCAACGATGGTGTTCGACAGTGTTTCGTATAAAGCAGTCGTTTCCAACGGCCTGGTGCTGGATAAGAACGGCAACAAGATGTCCAAACGCTTGGGTAACGCCGTCGATCCGTTCACGACGATCGAACAGTATGGTTCCGATCCGCTGCGCTGGTACATGATTACGAATGCATCCCCGTGGGATAACATCAAGTTTGATATCGACGGTATCGAAGAGGTTCGCCGTAAGTTCTTCGGTACATTATATAATACATATTCGTTCTTCGCCCTGTATGCGAATGTCGACGGCTTCGACTATTCCGAGCCGGATGTGGACTGGAAAGAGCGTCCGGAGATCGACCGCTGGATCCTGTCGTTGCTCAATTCGTTAGTGAAAGATGTGGACGGTTTCCTGGATACGTACGAACCGACGCGTGCCGGACGTGCGATCTCCGACTTCGTAAACGACAACCTGAGTAACTGGTACGTGCGTCTGAACCGCCGCCGTTTCTGGGGTGGGGGCATGACGACCGACAAGCTGTCTGCTTACCAAACGTTGTACACCTGTCTGGAAACCGTTGCCAAGCTGATGGCGCCGATTGCGCCCTTCTATGCCGACCAGCTCTTCTGTGATCTGATCGCCGCTACCGGACGTGAGACGGTTGCATCCGTTCACCTGTCCGAATTCCCGGTTTGCAACGAGGCGCTGATCGACAAGGATCTGGAAGAACGCATGCAGATGGCACAAGACGTTTCGTCGATGGTGCTGGCTCTGCGCCGCAAGGTGAACATCAAGGTGCGCCAGCCGTTGCAGACCATTATGGTGCCGGTTGTGGATGCGCATCAGCAGGAAAGCATCGAGGCGGTAAAAGCTCTGATCCTGAACGAAGTCAATGTGAAAGAACTGAAGTTTGTCGATAACACGGCCGGTATCCTGGTGAAGAAGATCAAACCGGACTTCAAGAAATTAGGCCCGCGTTACGGCAAGATCATGAAGGCGTTGGCAGCCGCTATCCAGGTGATGAGCCAGGACGAGATCAACGCTTTCGAGAAGGCTGGAACGTTTACGTTAACTGTCGAAGGACAGGAAGCCGTGATCGAACGTGCAGATGTGGAAATCATCTCCGAAGACATACCGGGCTGGCTGGTTGCCAACGAAGGACGTCTGACGGTCGCGTTGGACATCACCGTGACGGAAGAGCTTCGCAAGGAAGGCTTGGCGCGCGAGTTGGTGAACCGTATCCAGAACTTGCGTAAGAGCAATGGCTTCGACATCACGGATAAGATCTCGGTAACGGTTCTTTCCAACGATGTGACGGATGAGGCGATCCGGGATTTCAATTCGTATATCGCCAACCAGGTATTGGCTGTGTCAGTGGAGATTACGGATGTGATCAGTGATGCTACGGAACTTGATTTCGAAGATTTCAAGCTGTCTGTCCGCATCGAAAAGATATGATTTTTAATAAAAAAGGAAAGAGCTCCTTGCCGCATATAAATAATGTTGTATATTTGGACTGCGACAGGGAGCGCTGATATTTGAATTGTAGAACCTAAAATTAATGAACCATGGCAGAAAAGACAAGATATTCGGATGCCGAACTCGAGGAGTTCCGCTCCATAATATTGGAAAAGCTGGATAAGGCAAAGAAAGATTATGAGTTGTTGAGATCCGGTGTCACAAATTCTGACGGTAATGATGTCGCCGACACATCTCCTACATTCAAGGTGTTGGAAGAGGGAGCTGCGACTTTATCAAAAGAAGAAGCTGGCCGTTTGGCACAGCGTCAGATGAAGTTTATCCAGAGCTTGCAGGCTGCGTTGATCCGGATAGAAAATAAAACGTACGGTATTTGCCGCGAAACCGGTAAATTGATCCCGAAAGAAAGATTACGTGCAGTGCCTCATGCTACTTTGAGTATCGAAGCTAAACAGGGAGGTGCTAAGTAAATGAGATATTCCAAAGGTTGGGGAGCAGTGTTAATTATAATGCTGCTCCTTATTCTTGACCAGGCTCTTAAAATATGGATTAAGACTCACTTGCAGTTGCATGAGAGTATCGAGATCACTCCCTGGTTTTACCTCTACTTCACAGAGAATCCGGGGATGGCGTTCGGGATAGAGGTGATCGGGAAGCTGTTCCTGTCGGTATTTCGTATCGTGGCGGTCGGCTTTATCGGATATTACCTGTATAAGTTGGTGAAACAGCGTTATACGTTCGGTTTTATCGCTTGTATCTCGTTGATTTTCGCGGGTGCGATCGGGAATATTATCGACTCTGTCTTTTACGGCGTGGTGTTCGATCATAGCTTCGGGCAGGTGGCGACTTTTATGCCGGAAGGCGGAGGTTATGCCGGCTGGTTGCACGGAAAGGTGGTCGATATGTTTTATTTCCCTTTGATACAGACGGTTCTGCCTGATTGGGTGCCGGTCTGGGGTGGAGAAGAGTTTGTCTTTTTCCGTCCGATCTTTAACCTGGCCGACTCGGCTATTTGTGTAGGCGTTTTCCTGCTCTTGCTGTTCTATCGCCACACGTTGTCGACAAGTCTTTCAAAAGAAAAATAATAGAAGAAATTAATGCGGAACAGACTGCATAGATATAGTGTCGTTTTGCTGTTGGGCGTCTTGGCGGTCGCTTGCAGCAAAGTACCGGATGGCATCCTTTCGGAAAAGAAAATGCAGGCTGTACAGGTGGATATGCAGTTGGCGGAAGCCATGATCAACCTGGACAGTAAGGCGTTTCCTGATAATCCTCAGAAGGAGGCTTTGTATCAGTCTATCTTCCGCAAATATGGTATCACCCAGGCCGAATATGACAGTTCGTTGGTCTGGTATGGCCGGAACCTGGATATTTATATGAAGGTGTACGACCGTGTGCTGGCCGACCTGAATAACCGGCAGAAAGCATTGGGCGATGTGCAGGCTTCGGCTGCCCCTGTCTCCAAGCAGGACTCGGTGGATATATGGCCTCGCCGCACGTCTCTCCGGCTGGAACCGGGCGCGCTGTTTAACGGCGTGACGTTCGATGTCAAACCGGAAACGAATTATTCGTCCGGAAGCTCGTTTGTGTTGGGGATGAATGTCTGGGGCCTCAATAAGGATATGGCTTATAAGCCGGAAGTGCGTATCAGTGCCGACCAGGGCGATACGATTGTGACCGTCAACGACAAGATCCTCCGCGACGGCTATCACGAGACGACTTTGAAGACGGTTCCGACCAAGCAGATCAAGCGGGTGTATGGCTATATCTTTATGAATAATGCAGACTCTTCCTACTATAAAGTCTATTTAGATAGTCTGAACCTGATGAAATATAATTACGGCCGTCTGACCGATATGCCTAAAGATTCGGTGGCCGTGCAGGATTCCATTCCAAAATAAACGGGTGTTATGCGGCGGGTCGCTTCTCACTATATTTACTGGAAACAGTTTTACCGGATGCACTATGCCGAGTTAGACGACAGAGGTGTCTTGGCAGGCGTTTTTCCGTTGGAAGAAGAGATTGCCGGAACGGAGTTTTATGACGGCATCCTGATCCCCGTTCCCGTTCCCGCGCTCGACGCGGGATCGCAAGAGAACAGGCAGTTTCATCGGAGTTCTTATCCGGGCAGTCCCTTTGCGATCCCGCGTCAAGCGCGGGAACGAGTGGCTCTTAGTCTCTTGCCTGATGAAACGTTGGCGAAAGCACTGAAAAGACTGGGCTTTCCCGATGTTGCCGAATTGGGCTCGCCCGCCTGCCTGTTGTTATTGAGCGGCATTTCCCTGCCGGCGGCGAAACTCGGCGCAGATGACGGCCGTCGCAATGGCTACATTCAGAGACTCTGAGGTTTCTCTTTCGGGCGGGAAGCTCGGAATGTATAGTTTCTGATCGATCAACTCTTCTATCTCCGGGCGTATTCCGTTTCCTTCATTGCCCATGACGATGATTCCGTTTGCAGAGAGTTCCTTCGTGTACATGTTTTCTCCGTCGAGGAATGTGCCGAACAGCGGGATCTTTTTCTCTGCCTGTGCCTTCAGATAGGTTGCCAGATCGGCATAGTGAACTTTTACGTGTGCCAGCGCACCCATCGTGGCCTGGACCGTCTTCGGGCTGAATACATCCGCCGTGTCGGGGCTGCAAACGATATGTTCGATGCCGAACCAGTCGGCAAGCCGGATGATGGTCCCGAGGTTTCCCGGGTCTTGTATGCCGTCGAGCGCCAGCACGAGCGAGGCGGCCGGATCGGCTTCGGCGAGCGACCAGGCGGGGCGCTTGAATACGGCAAGCACGTCCTGCGGGGTTTTCAGGAAACTGGCTTTACGGATGTCTTCGTCGTCCGCTTCTAACAACTCTTTCGTCGGTATGTCTCCCTGTGTCGCCATCCAGGACGGTTTGGCAAGAATCAGTTCGCACTCGAAAGCATGTAGCATATCTGCAACCAGTTTGTTCCCTTCGGCCACGAATGCATTCAGTTCGTTCCGATATTTCTTCATTTCTAACGAATGGATGTATTTTAGTTTCCCCTTGCTCAGCATCTTTACTCTTTTTATGCGGCAAATGTACGGGAATTTCTTTAAATTCAGTTACATTTGCGTGCGTAAAAGCTTGAATGATGAAGGGAATCCAAATACTATATTTCATTTGTTTCATAATGCTCTTAGTCTCCTGTAGCTCGACGAAATTTGTCGGCGAAGGAGAATATCTGCTGGACAAAATCGAAATTGTATCGGATAATAAGACCTATAAGAAGAATGAACTGAAACCTTACCTGCGCCAGCAGCCCAACTTCAAGGCATTTGGGTTGATGAAATGGCAGTTGTTCGTGTACGACTGGTCCGGGCGGAACGAGAAAAGATGGATCAACAAGCAGCTTCGCCGGATGGGAGAGGCGCCGGTTATCCTGGATACGACGCTGGTCACACAGTCGGTCGACGAGTTGGAACGTTTCTTTATCAATAAAGGATACACGAATGCCGATGTTTCGGCTTCCATCGACACATCGAAACACAAAAAGGCGGTCGTGACATATAATGTAGTTTCTAATACGCCTTATCGCATACACGATTATTCGATGGAGTTGAGCGATCCGAAGATCGACAGTATTGCACGGCTTAAGCCGCCTCACCGCTCGGTTTTCGCTTCGGCTTTCCGTACCTATTCCGATGATTATACCTCTTTGATAAAAGACAGCGCCCTCTTTGACCGTGATGTGCTCGACAAGGAACGGCAACGTATCACGACATTGCTGCGCCGGCGTGGTTATTATGCTTTCAACCGTGATTATCTGTCTTATATTGCTGACAGCTCTTTCAACCGGAATATCGTGGATCTGGATATGCTGCTCAAGCCCTATCGGTTACAAAAGCCGGACGGGAGCGTTGTCGATACGTTGCACCGGCAGTACTATATTAAGGATGTCTCGATCATGACGGATTATAATCCGCTGACGCTGGAAGAGGATAATGAGATGCCGTACGACACGGTTAAGGTCGGCAATATCAATATCCTGTATGGCAAGAACGGAAGAAGCATCCGTCCGGGCGTGTTGCGCAAGAGTAATTATATCACGCCGGGACGCCTGTATAATGAGCGGACAATTGAGCAGACTTATTCCTCTTTTGCCACTTTGCGGGCCCTGCGTAATGTGAACATCCGTTTTTCGGAGATAGAGGAAAACGACACCATGAAGCTGAACTGTTCCATTCTGACCTCGCCTGCCAAACTGCAAGGGTTCGGCGTCGATGTGGAAGGGACGAACTCGGCGGGTGATTTTGGTTTTGCATCAAGTCTGAACTATCAGCACCGCAATCTGTTCAAAGGCTCGGAAGTGTTTTCCGCCAAAGTCCGCGGTGCATACGAGGCATTGTCCGGCAATCAGTCGGAAGGCAATAATTTCTGGGAATTCGGAACCGAGGCTTCTATCCTGTTTCCCCGTTTTCTCTTCCCTTTCCTGAAAGAAGATTTCCGCCGAAAACTGCGTGCGACGACCGAGTTGAAGATGAGTTACAGCATCCAGACCCGGCCGGAGTTCAAGCGGGCCATTGTTTCGGCCGGATGGAATTACATCTGGCAGGAACGGAGCAACATGCAGGCGCGCCATGTGTTCAAGTTGTTGGACATCGATTATGTGCATTTGCCGAAGATCAGTCAGTCATTTAGAGACACGATGCCTGAATCGACTTTGCTTTATAACTTTACGGACCAGTTTATTGTTGGTTCCGGATATACGTATTCCTTTAGCAATTATAATCCCCAGAACCGCTTGCGGAACACGCATTCCATGCGGTTGTCGTTCGAGATGGCGGGAAATCTGTTATATGCACTTTCTGCAATGACAGGAGCGAGTAAGGATGACGAAGGGCGGTATAAGCTGTTCGGAATCAATTATGCCCAGTTTGTAAAAGGAGATGTGGACTTTAGTAAAAGCATCGTGCTGGACAGCCGTAATAAGTTGGCATTCCATGTCGGCGTTGGCGTCGGTTATCCATACGGCAACTCGAAGATGCTGCCGTTCGAGCGCAGCTATTTTTCCGGCGGTGCGAATAGTGTCCGCGGATGGTCTGTCCGTTCGCTGGGTCCGGGAAGTATGCCGGCCGACTCGGTCAAGTCGTTTGCCCAGCAGGTCGGTGACATCCGCCTGGATCTGAATCTGGAATATCGTACCAAGCTGTTCTGGAAATTCGAGATGGCCGCCTTTCTCGACGCCGGTAATATCTGGACCTTCCATAAGGATAAGAGTCGTCCGAACGGCAACTTCGACTTCTCCCGTTTCTACAGGGAGATCGCCGCTTCCTACGGATTAGGCCTCCGCCTCGATTTCGATTTCTTCCTGATCCGTTTCGACACCGGTATGAAAGCCTACAACCCGCAAGAAACCGGCAAAAAGAAATGGGCGATCCTGCATCCCAACTTCCACGACAACTTCGCCTGGCATTTCGCTGTTGGCTATCCGTTCTAAGCAGGAATAACCGATTTGCAACAACTAAGGAGAAAAATGGGATAAAGCCTTTGCATATTTAAATAATAATACTACCTTTGCACCGCAAATAAGGATGGTTCCGTAGCTCAGCTGGATAGAGCAACGCCCTTCTAAGGCGTGGGTCGAGCGTTCGAATCGCTCCGGAATCACTTATAAAAAGGCTGTAAGACTTGTTCTTATGGCCTTTTTGCTTTTCTTCGCTCTGTTTACATCTGGACAATATTTTAAAGCGAAATGCTAAAAAGTCGATAAAATACAATTTTTGGTCGATAAGACATGAGGGTTATAAAGAATGATTGTATAGCTTTGTCAATCCAATCTAATGAAAGGCCATGAAGTATAGAAAATTAGGAAAAACAGGTATGGAAGTGTCGGCTTTGGGCTTCGGCGCTTCATCTTTGGGAGGTGTGTTTCATCCCTTGAAAGAAAACATTGGTATTGATGCGGTTTATACTGCTGTCGATAATGGCATTAACTTTATCGATGTATCGCCTTATTACGGTCATTTGAAAGCAGAGCAGGTTTTGGGGAAGGCCTTGAAAAATATAGACCGGAATCGTTATCTTCTCTCTACAAAAGTCGGCCGTTATGGAAAAGACGGGGTGAATAGTTGGGATTATTCGGCAAAAAGGGCTAAGGAGAGTGTTTATGAGAGTCTGGAAAGGCTGAATGTCGATTATGTCGACCTGATCAATGTCCACGATATCGAATTTGCCGATCTGGAGCAAGTCTGCCGGGAGACGCTTCCCGCCCTTGTGGAGTTGAGAGAGGCGGGAGTCGTAAAGCATGTCGGGATCACGAATCTTAATTTGAGGCATTTTAAATATGTAATCGATCATGTGCCTGCCGGAACAGTAGAGAGCGTCTTGTCTTTTTGCCATTACACGTTGAATGATGATGCCCTCACCGATTATCTGGACTTTTTCGAATCTAAAGATACCGGGGTGATCAACGCTTCTCCCTATGCGATGGGGCTGTTGACCGAACGGGGAGCGCCGGACTGGCATCCGGCTCCCGCAGCTTTAAGACGCTTGTCAGTGAAAGCCGTGGAATATTGCCGTTCAAAAGGTGTTCCTGTCGAGCAGTTGGCTGTCTCTTTCTCTGTAAATAATCCGCGCATTGCGACGACACTGTTTAGCACGACAAATCCTGAAAATGTATTGAAGACCATCCGGTATGCCGATACGCCTCTGGATGTAGAGTTGTTGGATGAGGTCCGGAAGATATTCGAACCTGCGTTTCGTGATTCCTGGGTAAACAGTTAATAGATAGAATGATGAAAGCAATACAAATAATCCAGCCCGGACAGGTCCGGCTGGCAGAGATCGAAAAGCCGGCATTGACTCCTGGTCATGTGCTGCTCAAGATCGGATATGTCGGTTTTTGCGGATCCGACCTGAACACGTTCAGAGGGCTTAATCCGCTGGTGAAACTGCCGGTTATCCCCGGACATGAGATCGGGGGGATGATAGAGGCTGTTACGGAAGGTGTGCCTTCTCATTTGAAGCCGGGTATGAATGCGACGGTCAATCCTTATACCAATTGCGGTAAATGTGCGGCTTGTCACAATGGCCGTCCTAATGCCTGCGAGTTTAATCAGACTTTGGGAGTGCAGCGCGACGGGGCGATATCGGAGTATATATCGGTTCCTTGGGAGAAGGTGATCGCCGATGATGCTGTCTCCGTGCGCGACTTTGCTTTGGTAGAACCGATGAGCGTCGGCTTCCATGCTGTCAATCGTGCCGGGGTTACTGATAGCGATACTGTAATCGTATTGGGTTGCGGGATGATCGGGGTCGGGGCGATTGTGCGTTCGGCTATCCGGGGCGCTAAGGTGATTGCGGTGGATGTCGACAACAGGAAGCTGGAACTGGCGAAACGGTTAGGAGCTCGTTATACGATCAATTCGATGACCGAAAACTTGCATGAACAGGTGTGTAAAATAACGGATAGTCATGGAGCCGATGTCGTAATCGAAGCGGTCGGCCGTCCGGAAACGTATACGGGTGCTGTTGCTGAAGCCGCCTTTACCGGGCGTGTCGTCTATATCGGATATGCGAAAGAGAAAATCGCTTTCGATACACAATATTTTGTCAAGAAAGAGATTAATATACTGGGGTCGCGTAATGCCATGCCGTGCGACTTTAAAGCGGTCATGGAATATCTGAAACGGGGCATCTGTCCTGTCGACGAACTGATAACGGCTGTTTATGAACCGGAAGAGGCACAGGCCGCTTTGGAAAAATGGCTTGCCAATCCGGGGGAAGTGTTTAGAATCTTAATCCGTTTTTGAAATGATGTTTCCGATAATCGATGCACATGCACATCTTTGGCTCCGGCAGGATGCGGAAGTCGAAGGACAGGCGATCAAAAGTATGGAAGGCGGCCGGTCGCTGTTCATGGGCGAGGTGCGCCAGATGCTTCCGCCTTTTATGATCGACGGCAGGAATACGGCGGAGATCTTTCTCTCTAATATGGATTATGCGCAGGTTAGCGCAGCTGTCATTACACAGGAATACATCGATGGCTGCCAGAACCAATATTTGTGGGATGTGCAACAAAGATATCCCGGTCGCTTTTTATGTTGCGGATTGGTCGAAGCGCGTCAACCGGGCTATTATGAGCAGGCGAAAGAATTAATTGCCCGAGGTTTTCGGGCGATCAAAATACCGGCACAGAGGTTGGTCACTTCCCGGGGAAAGATCTTGCTGACTTCGGACGAGATGATGCGTATGTTCAGGTTGATGGAAGAACATCATATTATACTCTCAGTAGACTTGGCCGATGGAGCGGAGCAGGTGGCCGAGATGAAGGAGATCATAGCAGAATATCCCTCTTTGAAGATTGCGATCGGACATTTCGGGATGGTGACACGAAAAGGCTGGCAGGAACAAATAAAACTTGCCGAAAATGAAAACGTCAGGATTGAGTCGGGGGGAATCACGTGGCTGTTTAATGATGAATTCTATCCTTTTACAGGGGCGGTCCGGGCCATCAGGGAAGCGGCGGAGCTTGTGGGGATCGGAAAACTGATGTGGGGATCGGATTATCCTCGCACGATAGCTGCGATAACATACCGCATGTCATACGATTTCATCGTGAAGTCCGACCTGCTCGATGAACAGGAAAAGAGCCTCTTCCTGGGGCGGAATGCGGAACGTTTTTATGGGTTTAATGATTTGGTTGAGCTTCCGTACATTAAAAATATGTCGGAATAAGTTGTGAACAAGAATAAATAGAATAAGAAATGGAAGAATCAAAATGCGGTTACAGGGTTAAGGAATATAACGGGCCTGTGAAACGATATTGCCAGACGTTGGAGTTGAAAGATGATCCGGAGTTGATCGACGAATATATCCAGTGGCATAGCGAGGCCAAGTCCTGGCCGGAGATAAGAGAAGGTATCCGGGCAGTCGGTATCCTGGAGATGGAAATTTATCTGCTGGGTTCCCGCTTATTTATGATTGTTGAAACTCCACTCGACTTTGACTGGGATTCGGCTATGGCAAAGTTAAATACATTGCCTCGTCAGGCTGAATGGGAGAATTTTGTTGCCCGCTTCCAGAAAACATTGCCGAATGCATCTTCGGCTGAAAAGTGGACGTTGATGGAGCGGATATTTTACTTGTATTCGTAACCGGAAATCATAAATAAAAACTTAAAACTAATATAGAAATGAAAACTAATGTCATTCTTTTTTCTACTTTGCTTGCGTTGATGTCATGTCATTCAAGTAAACAAACTGAAAGCATGGAATCGGTCGCCTCACCGCTTGGTACTGAAGTTTTCCAACCGAGCCGTGAAAGTATCGCTGCGAACTATCAGTTTCCGGAATGGTTTTCGGACGCGAAGTTTGGTATATTTATCCATTGGGGTGTTTATTCTGTTCCTGCTTTTGGCAATGAATGGTATTCCCGGAATATGTATCAGAAAGATTCGAAAGAGTTTAAACATCATGTCGAGACTTATGGACCGCAAGATAAATTTGGCTATAAGGATTTTATTCCGATGTTTACGGCGGAGAAATTTGATGCGGATGAGTGGATATCCCTTTTTAAGGCTGCGGGTGCAAAGTATGTAGTGCCGGTTGCCGAGCATCACGACGGGTTTGCGATGTACGATAGTGATCTGAATCCATGGAATGCTGTTAAGATGGGGCCAAAAAAAGACATCGTCGGGCTTTTGAAGAAGGCGGCCGATAAAGAAGGCCTGGTTTTTGGCGTTTCCAGTCATCGTCTTGAAAACTCATGGTTCTATAACGGAGGGATGAAGTTCCCTTCCGATGTACAGGATATGGATATTTCGTTGTATGGTCGTCGCGTAGAACAAGAGGCGTATAATGAAGAGATCGCTCTTGACTTCCTTCGGCATACCCATGAGTTGATAGACAAGTATCAACCTCAATTGATCTGGTTTGACTGGACTGTCGGAAATGCTTTTATGCAACCTTATTTCTATAAGTTTCTGGCCTATTATTACAATAATTCTCTGGATTGGGGAAAAGGTGTGGTTGTCAATACCAAGCATGGTTATCCGACTAATGTACAGGTCGGAGATGTTGAGCGGGGCAAGCTCGATAATATGCGTAAGTTCCCCTGGCAAACAGACACATCTGTCGGTAAACGCTCTTGGGGATATATCGAGGGAGAAGAGGAGAAGACTCCCGAACAGATCGTACATGACCTGATCGATATTGTCAGTAAAAACGGTTGCCTTTTGTTGAACATCGGTCCGCGTGCCGATGGTACGATAACGGAGAGTCAAAAGGCTGTGCTGTTAAGCATTGGTGAATGGCTGAAAGTAAACGGAGAAGCTATTTATGGTACTCGTTGCTGGGCAAAATATGGAGAAGGAGCAGTGAAGGGTACAGCCGGTTCCTTTAGTGATAATGAGTCTACTGATTATACGGCACAGGATATCCGCTTTACGACAAAGGGAAATGACTTCTATGCGATTGTATTGAATTGGGATGATAAAGAGACAGTCATTAAATCTCTCGACAAAAATGCGATAGCCGATGCGAAGATCAAAGATGTTAAACTGTTGGGTTCCGACGAAAAGATTAGTTGGGAATTAACCGATAAGGGCTTAAAACTTTCCTTCCCCAAAAAGAAACCTTGTGAATTCGCTTATTCTTTTAAGATCAGTTTTGACAAGAAAATGGGAAGTCAGTTGCAATCGGAAGCAATAGATGAAGAATTCAAGCATGGAACAAATTAATCATCTTATTCCCAGTCGCTGAACTCAAAACTGAGCTGTTCCCAACGGGCCTTTTCGTCGTTTTTCTCGTAAGGGTTGGAGACGGAAAGGCCGATTAACCGGATCGGGTGGGTGTCGTATTCGATATCCTTCAGTAAGGTTTTGGCTAAAGGCAATATTTCGGTTAGTGTTGTCAGCTCATTGCTTTGGGTGATGCTTCTGGTCTTTTGGCTGAAATCGTGGAATTTGATTTTTAGCGTCAGAGTGTTTCCTTTGAAGCCGGTTCGTTCCAGCCGGCCGATCAGTTCGGTGGCGACGTGATACAACTCGATTATGACGGATGACTGTCGGGAGATATCTTTATCCAGCGTATGTTCGCATCCGACAGATTTACGTATACGGACCGCTTCGACCGGGCGCAAGTCGATTCCTCTTGAGAATTCATAATATAAGACTCCGGCCTTTCCGAACTGACGGGTAAGCATTTCCTGTGAACAGGCTCGTAACTGTTCGCCGTTGTGAATGCCTAACGTATGCATTTTCTGGGCCGTAACCGGACCTATTCCCCAGAAAGATTCGATCGGGAGATGCTTGATAAATTCTCCGGCTTGTGCCGGATGTATGGTGCAGAGGCCGTCCGGCTTGCGGTAGTCCGATGCTATTTTGGCAAGAAACTTATTGTAGGAGATACCGGCAGAAGCGACCAGATTCAGCTCTTCCCGAATTTTTCGCTTGATAGCTTTGGCTATATCGACAGCAAGCGGGATGTTCTGCTTGTTTTCCGTTACATCCAGGAAGGCTTCGTCCAGCGAAAGCGGTTCGATGATATCCGTATATTCATGGAATATCTCATGTATCTGCCGGGATACGGCTTTGTAGACATCCATCCGTCCGGGCACAAACGTGAGTTGCGGACATAGCCGTTTAGCCTTTTGTGAAGACATGGCGGAGCGTACTCCGAATTTCCGTGCTTCATAACTTGCAGCCGCCACTACGCCCCGTTCTTCCGCATGCCCGACTGCAAGCGGAATCCCACGCAGTTCCGGATTATCCCGTTGTTCTACGGATGCGTAGAATGCATCCATATCGATATGTATGATCTTCCGTTCCATTAAAATCCGTTCATCGGAATTAAAACTGTCGGAATTAATAATATGAATCCGACTACCACCAAAAGCAGTATAAACTTCCAGGCCCACCGGAACCATTTGTCGTAAGGGATGCGGCTTACTCCCAACACGGCGATCAGTACTCCCGAAGTAGGGGTGATCAGATTGGTAAATCCGTCTCCGAACTGAAAAGCCATGACTGTCGCCTGCTTGGATAAACCGATCAGGTCGGAGAAGGGAGCCATTATAGGCATGGTCAGTGCCGCTTTGGCACTACCGGACGGAATGACCAGATTGATCAATGTCTGAATCACATACATCATGCCGACAGTCGCCACCTGCCCGAGTCCTTCCATCCCTTTTGCCAGGCTGTAAAGGATCGTATCGATAACAAGTCCGTCTTTTAAGATAACAATGATGCCTCCTGCCAGACCGACCACCAATGCGGCACTCATAATATCCTTGCATCCGTCCAGGAATAACTTCACTAATTCATTCGGCGTCCGGTTATTGGCTATTCCGGCCGCCAGGCCGAGGGCAAAGAACAGCGTTGCAATCTCCATAATATACCAGCCATATCCCATTACTCCCGTTATCAGATAAAAGATTGTAAAGAATAACAGGTTCAGAATATATAAGTGGACTGTCTTGCGTAAAGCAAATACAGAGGTCAGGATAAAAGCTGCCGTTAAGACAGGCAAGAGGGGAAGCCCTTTGATTACACTGTTTCCGATCTGTAAAGTCGTAGTCGGGTAAAAAGCGGCAAAGGCGATTTGTACGACGGTTAATATACCAAAGCAGATCCAGGCGGCTCGCGGGGTATGATAGGTAACATCCAGCGAGTTGTAGCCGTGCAGCTCCCTCCAATATTGATCTTCTTTATAGACTGGTGAGAGTTGCGGATCTTTTTTAACTTTTGCCGCATACCGGAGTATCCAGGTGAAACCGATTGCATTGATAACTATCCAGCAGAATATCCGGTATTCGATCCCCGAGAAAAGAGGAATCCCTGCCAACCCTTGCGCAATACCGATTGTGAAAGGGTTCAGTATCGCTCCGGCAAATCCTAATCCGGCAGCGACAAAGACCATACAGACTCCGGTAATGGAATCGTATCCCATGGAGATAGCCATCGGAACAAGGACCAGGCAAAACGCAATCGTTTCTTCGCTCATTCCGAATACGGCTCCGAATATGCTGAACAATAACATAATCGACGTCAACAGGATGTTTTCAACTCCGATCTTACGCAATAACGGGTTGTTCTCCATCTTCCGGGCACGGCGCAGGAAACTGATCGTTCCGATATCGAAAGCCTTACTGTCGTTGACAATCCAGAAAGCCCCTCCGATAATCAGGATAAAGACGATGATGTCCGCCCTCTCGACAAATCCTTTATAGAAAGCAGAGAATACCTGCCAGGTCTGCGGGATATGTTCTACCGCTTCATAAACAACCGTTTTCTCTCCGGCAGCATCGATGCTTTCCTTGTATTGTCCGCCGGGAATGACCCAGGTAAGGACAGCGCAGAACAGAATGATATAGAATATAATAACGTATGTATGCGGGATTTGTCTCTTTTTCATAAACTGTTTTCGTCTTCTTCGTCTGTTAATGAACCGATTTCCGGAAGGATGGCGCGTGCTTCCCTGTCGCCGAGCGTATCTACGTCTTTCAGCTTGCGTTGGATTGCACGGGTACGGGTTCCCAAAACTTCTTCTATTTGCCCGCTGGCTGTTTGCAGGTTCTTTTGTGCTTTTTCCAACATACCGCCGACTTTCTCGAACTCTTTCTTGACGGCTCCCAGGATCGTCCATACTTCACCCGAATGTTTCTGGATGGCAAGGGTACGGAATCCCATTTGCAGGCTGTTCAGGATGGCGGCAAGCGTCGTCGGGCCGGTTACCACCACTTTGTAGTTCCGTTGCAGTTCTTCCAGCAGGGAGGAACGGCGCACGACCTCCGCATAGATTCCTTCGAACGGAAGGAACATGATCCCGAAATCGGTTGTTGCCGGAGGAGCCAGGTATTTGTCGGAAATATCTTTTGCCATCTTTTTAATAGTCGTTTCCAGTAATTTTCCTGCCGCTTCTATGGCCTGGGCATCGGCCTGGTCATAGGCATCCAAAAGTTGTTCGTAAACATCTTTCGGGAATTTGGCATCTATCGGCAGATACACATATTCGCGAACATCGTCACGCCCCGGCAGCTTGACGGCAAACTCGACGACGGCATCCGACCCTTTACGGGTGTGTACGTTGGCTTCGTATTGCTCCGGCGCCAATAATTGTTCGAGGAGCATGCTTAGTTGAATCTCTCCGATATTGCCGCGCGTCTTCACATTGCTGAGGACACGTTTTAAACCGCCGACATCCTGTGCCAGCGTTTGCATCTCTCCAAGTCCTTTCTGCACGCTTTCCAACTGTTCGGTGACAAGGCGGAAAGATTGTCCGATCCGGTCGTTCAGTGTCTTTTGCAGTTTTTCGTCTACGGTTATCCGGATTTCTTCCAGTCTCTTTTCCGTGTTGGCGACCAATAAACGCTGTTGTTCGTCCAGGTTGGCAAACTTTTCCCGTTGCAGGCTGTTAAAGGAGGTGATACCCCGTTCGAAAGTTTCCCGGAATTCATTCATGGAGCGTGTCAGTTCTTCGCGGTTATCACGGGCGACAATACGGCCTTCTTCACGGTTGAGGCGGAAGTCTTCCCGGAAGTTCTTTTCAATGCGCTCGAACGAACGTTGCATTTCGTCCAACAACCGTTTCAGTTCGTCTGCAGTGTCTGAATGTTCTTTCCGGAGATAGAAGAAAAGTTGTAAGGCAATGATAATGACAAGTAAACAAATAATCAACCCATTCATGTCTTTCTATTTTGCCTCAAAGATAGAAAAAGTGTGACCGTGAGTAGTAATTAAAAAGAGTTAAAAAAGGAAACATTCTTCTGAAACCTTTGTTTTTGTTATAGAAAGCGACTTATATTTGTAAGCCGCTTCTGATGTAGTACATAAAAACACAACAAAAGATGGCAAAAATAACATTTAAAGGTAATGGCGTAAATACAAACGGTTCATTGCCCGCAGTTGGAGCAGAGGCTCCTGATTTCAAAGGTGTGAAAAGTGATTTATCAGAATTACATCTGAAAGAGTTAAAAGGTAAGAAAGTTGTAATTAACGTATTTCCGAGTTTAGATACGGCAGTGTGTGCCGCTTCGGTAAGACGTTTCAATAAAGAAGCCGCTTCTCTTCCGAATACTGTGGTGCTTGCCGTATCAAAGGATTTACCTTTTGCACAAGGACGTTTCTGTACCACGGAAGGTATCGATAAAGTGATTCCGCTTTCTGCATTCCGTTGTTCTTGTTTTGAAGATGGGTACGGGATGCTGATGGTTGACGGTCCGCTGAAAGGCTTATTGGCCCGGGGTGTGATAGTAGTCGACGAAGCAGGTAAGATTGTTTATGAGGAACTGGTTTCCGAAATAACAAACGAACCGAATTACGAAGCCGCAATCGCTTCGTTAAAAAACTAATTAAGTAGATTATTGTTTTTCATTGGTTAAAGTTAAGGGTTAGTGTAGGAGGTCGTCGGATGTGAATCCCGCGACCTTCGTTTTTTTCAGGGCATTCCGAAAATATTCCCTTCTTAAAGCTGTTCGTTGATCAGCTTGTACCCGATACCTCTAACATTCAGAATCTTGATGTTTGGGTCCTTTTCCAATTTGTGGCGCAGCTTGGTGATAAAGACATGCAGGCTGCGCGCATTGTAAAAGCTGTCGTCTCCCCAAAGGTTCAGCAGGATGTCTTTGCTGTAAATCGGCTGGTTTTCGCTTTCGCACAAGCGTTTCAGTATCTCGGATTCTTTAAAGGACAGTTTATCGCTTTCCCCGGCTATCAGCAGTGTCTGGGTTTTAGGATAGAAGGTGTAAAGACCGATCTCAAAGAATCCGGCTTCCTCCTCTTCCGGCTTGTTTTTGATAAGGAGAGCTTTGGCTCGTACCACTAACTCGCGCAGGCTGAAAGGCTTGCGTACATAATCGTTTGCACCCAACTCGAAGCCCGAGACAATGTCGTCGGTGGAGGAACGGGCACTCAGAAAGAGCACGGGGATCTCTTTGTCTTCTTTTCGTATCCGCCGGATCATTTCAAATCCGTCTATTTCCGGCATCATGACATCGGCTATGATCAGGTCGGGATGTTGTTTGTAGAAACAGTCGATCCCCTGCAGGCCGTTACAGGCTGTTATAACCAGATATCCCTCTTCCTCCAGCGCATCCTTGATGATCATGGAGAGGGTTACTTCGTCTTCTACTACCAATATTGACTTTTTATCTTTCATGTGTCTGGGGTAATGTGATGATAAAATTGCTTCCTTCGCCGGGACGGCTTTCGACCCGGATTGTCCCGTTGTGCTTTTGTATCATGGTTTTGACGTAGAACAATCCGATTCCGTATCCTTTAACCGGAGTCCTGTTCCCATTCGGGATCCGGTAGAACTTGTCGAAGATATGCGACAGATGTTCTTCTGCCATCCCGATTCCATTGTCTGTCAGGCATATCGAGATAACTCCGTCCGCCTCTTTTGCTGTTATCGATATTTGCGGATCGTCTCCGGAATACTTGATTGCATTATCCAGTATATTGCTAAGGATGTTGTAAAGGTGAGTGCGGTCTGCTTCCAGCATGATCGTCTCCGGAGTAAATTCCTGCCGGATGTGAAACGCTTTGGAAGATTTGATGGTCTGCTGTTCGACAATCTTTCCGATCAGTTCGTTCAGGTCGATCCGTTCGAATTTGAGTTTAAACTCCTTTTTCCGTTCTAAACTGAGGGAAAGGATCTGTTCGACCATGTTTCCGAGGCGTTGCAGTTCCTCATGGCAGACATGCAGATACTTGTTCGTTTTTTCCTTATTGCCGGTTATGTTGTAATGGATCATGGCTTCGACTGCCGCATACGTAATGGCGATCGGAGTCTTTAGTTCGTGCGTGACATTGTGCGTGAAATCATCTTTCAGTTGTTCCACTGTTTTCTGGTGGATAAGGAACCAGAACATATAAGCAAAAGAAAGCGTCAGGATCAGAAGAATCAGGAAAGAAGAAAACAGGATACCCGACATCATCCGGACCGTTTCCCACTTCGTCGGTTCGGTATATACGAAGTAAGCCCTTTTGTGATAAGTCGTGTAATCCCATTTGTATAGCTCATATTTTGTCCGGTCCAGGTTGGCAGGAACGGATGAGGAAATGATGGAACTGTCCTCCAGGTTCCATATTTCGGTATAATGATGAATGTCCAGTTCGCTCTTTTGTAAATGGGAAGAAAGAATGCTGTCGAACCTGGCAAGGCTGATCGGTTTGATCGTGTCGATCGTTTCGTGCAGGGCACGTTGCATCTGTAGCCCCAATTCTCCCAGCGAACTGAAATCATCTCCCACTTTTACGGCCGTGCTTTTAAGCATCTCCCCCGCTTCTTTGCTGAGTGTCTTACTGTTGTAGCGGGGATTGTAGATGTTTGTGTCGAGCGGTAAAATGCTTCGTTCGGAGATGACCGAGTCCTTATCCGGAAAGCTGGTGCTGATGGCGACACCACCTTTCGTGTCGGCAATGGCTGAAGTCTCCCTCTGTTTATGTAATGCCTTGCTAAGGAAGTCTGCCCGGTCGAACAGTTCGATGTGGTCTGCGTTTTTGATAGCCATCCGGATCTCTTCCCGGTTCCGGGCCTGCCGGGAGTGATAGAGGCCGGTCAGCCAGAACAACTGGTAGGCGAAGATTCCGGACAAGGAAAGAATGACCAGTATGACTACATATTTGAACGAAGATTTCATATAAACAAATGTAGGGAAAGTTTATCTGATCCGGCTCATTTGGTAAGACTAAATAACACTCGGAACGGATGATGTTATATAGTCTTACGAAAGAAAGGCAAAGTTTGGAACTCTCGTTTCCGTATACAACCTTTACAAGAAAAAAGAATACGATGAAGCACTTCTATTATTATTTGTGGATCGTTTTCCTGGCAGGGCAGATGCCTGTATGGGGACAGAACGCAACGGAAAAGAAACACATCCTCGTGAATGACAGCATAACCGTAGACCTGCCGGAGGTGTTTGTGAAAGCCGATCGGCCATTAGTGAAGGTTTCGGAAGGTAAATTGCAGTACGACATTCCGAACCTGGTAAAAGACAAGCCGGTCGATAACGCTTTTGATGTGATAGGCGAGCTGCCCGGCATACAAAAAGAAGGGGATAAGGTGTCGATTATCGGGACTCCTTCGACCTCGATCCTGATCAACGGACGTAAAAGTTCGATGACTGCGGAGCAATTAACTGACTTATTGAAATCCACCTCTTCATCCAAAGTAAAACAAATAGATGTGATGTATAGCACGCCTCCCCGGTTTGGCGTGAAAGGAGCATCCATCAATGTTGTAATAGAAAATGACAAATCTTTAAAAGACGTGCTGAAGGGAGAAATCTCTTTGACGGGCAAGCAAGGCTATTTCTTTTCTCCGTCCGGGCAGGCGAACCTTTCGTATGTCGGGAAGAACTATTCTGCGGATATCTCTTATTCTGCGTCTTATAATCATGGACGCCAGGAAGAGGAAATGACCGCCCAACCGACCGTAAACGGCCGGCCGTACGATATCAGGCAGGATGACTGGTATAATCATGTAAGCCTTTCCCACAATATACGGGGAGCTTTCGATTTCGATTTGAAGAACAAAGACCGGCTGTCGCTTTCCTATAACGGCCGTTTTTACGATCCGGATAAAGTATCGAGAAGGGGTGCGTCGACCGAGTTTGTCGGTATCCAGCGGGTAGAGACGGAGCTGGAATTGTCCGGTGCCTCCAATCTGCATAATACCCGGGTGGATTATGTCAGCCACAAGGGATTCAGTGCCGGGATGGATTATACTTATTATAAGAATGACGACAGGCAGCACCTGGTAAATGACTTTGAAAAAGAGGAAGAGCAGACAATCTCGACTCTTTCTTCCCAGCAGGTACAACGCGCAAATCTTTATCTGAATGACAGCCGTAAGTTGGAAAAAGGATGGATGCTGAATTACGGAGTGGAGGCTTCTCTTTCCGATACCCGTAACGAGTCTGGCCAGTCGATCAATGACGAAGAAGCTCCTGAAGGGACTTTCCGCCTTAAACAGAAAGACTATTCCGTGGGCGCTTTTGCCGGTTTTACGAAACAGTTCGGAAAAAAGATTTCATTGGATGCGTCTGTTTCCTTACAGTATTATAAGGCATCCGTCGATTCGGCGGGCAAGAAGAAGACATTATGGAACAGGGTCAGCCTTTTCCCTCAATTGAACTTTACTTACAAGGTGACTCCGTCCGGAATGCTGATGTTTTCCCTTTCGAGTGATAAATCCTACCCGTCCTATTGGATGACTACTCCCAATACCTATTATATGAATGTCTACAGTTCTGTTATCGGAAATCCGGATTTGAAGCCGCAGCTCTCTTATTCGATGCAACTGAATTATATCCTGAAGAGCAAGTATGTATTCGGCCTGTTTGCCAATATCCAGCCCGATAAAATACAACAGATGACCTACCAGCGCCACGATGAGTTGCGCTCCGTATTCCAGACGGTGAATATGGATATCTACAATATGTACGGAGCCGTAGCCGTCATCCCTTTCAGGCCTTTTGATTTTATGACTTCCAGGCTGACGTTGATGGGCTGTGCCATTCATAACAAAGGGATGCTTTATGATGTCTCTTTCGACCGTAAAAAACTGTTTGGCCGGGCCGAACTGAACAATACGTTCTTCCTGACCAAAGACCGTAACTTGTCGTTGGAGCTGCGGGGCTATTGTATCTCTCCGGTTATCCAGGGATTGTATGATGTCGACTTTATTTATAACGTCTCAGCTGGCCTGACCTGGACATTCGCGAAAAAGAAGATGCGCCTGACGGTTCGGGGCAATGATTTGTTCGAGGGCGGCAATCCCGTCACCCACGTGGACGAGCAGGGACAGAAAAGCCGGATGAAACTCTGGCAGGACAGCCGGAATGTGACATTTACATTGCGCTATAGTTTCGGTGGCTACAAGGAGAAAAAGACAAAAGAGGTGGACACTTCACGTTTTGGAACGGGAATCTGATATGTTCAACCCCTTTCGTTCTTTAGTACGTGCGCCAGTACGTTGTCTATATCTGTGCCAACCGCTGGTGGAAATGTTGGGAGGTTTAGTAAATAAGACTTGAAGAACTATTGCTTGTGCCGTTATATTTTATACCTTTAGTGCCGACTTAGTAATATTATCCTGTACACCCTGCTTAGTTATCCTGTACACCTTGGTAAACCATCCTGTACACCTTGACCGATTATCCTGTACAGGTTAGTGCTACTGATTGGTTACTAATGAGATAAGGATTGGTAATCATTGGGATAAATCGTGTTAATGTTAAATCTAATAGAAAGATGATCGTATGGCGGTAAGATACAAGTTGACAAAAATCAATGACAATATTACTGATAAAAAGAAAGTGGCGTATTCGGTAACGACCGTAAGCTATGGCAATGTAAATCTGGATACGTTAGCCGAACAAATGGCCGAATCCAGCACATTTACTTACGGAGATGTGAAAGGATTGGTGGAAAACCTGACTCTTCTGATAGCAGAATCTCTGAAAGACGGCAATACTGTGACAATCGACGGTTTGGGAACATTTTCCGTAACCGCCCAACCCAACCGTGAAGTGGAAGATCCGTTGAAAATCCGTGCCGAGTCTATTAAGCTGAAAGGAATCGGCTTCAAACCCAGCCCGAAACTGAAGGAGAGGCTGAGAAGTATCGAGTTTACAAAGATGAAATAAGCTTTATACATAATGTTTACGGGAAGTATTTGCCATTTGCAATCTTGCCTGGTAATAAGTTGTATAATAGTTTGTTATTCTATTGCAAATATCTTTTTGAGTTTGCAATGGAGTTTGTCATTAGTCATAAAACAGAAGTTGCACAAATAGATCCGGATATGAAGATAACACAAATAAAGAGTAATGGTAAATCGTTGAGAAATATAGAGTTGTCGGATGTGATGACTGCGATACGTTCCGGAGAGCAAGCCCGGGCGGTGAATGAACATCGGGGGATCTTATCCTCTTCAATGCCTGGCGACCGGAACATTCATGCGACGGATATTCCGGTTTTGCTTTTTGCCGCCCGTTTCAGGAAGAAAGAAAACAGGACAGAGTATCAGGCGTATAACGGACTGATACTGGTGGAAGTCGGTAATTTGGCGGATCGGGAAGAGGTTGCGGTAGTGAAGAAACGCGCTTCTTTAGCCCCGCAGACAATGGCTGTCTTTGCCGGTTCGAGCGGGAAAAGTGTGAAAATATTGGTCTCTTTTGTGTTGCCCGACGGTTCCCTTCCTGAAAAGCGGGAGTTGGCCGAATTGTTTCATGCAATGGCCGGCCGGCGTGCAGTGGCTTTTTATCAGGCTCATCTGCAACGTGATATGGGAATAGGTTGGGCGTCGTTAGAAAAAGGATGCCGCCATTCTTTTGATCCTGATTTATATTATAATCCGTCGGCCACGCCGCTGATCCAGGAGCAGCCGATGCAGATGCCTGCCGAACCGACCTATCGGGAGGTCGTGGCGAAAGAGGAAGATCCGCTTTTGCGCATGATGCCCGGATATGACCGCAGCCGTATCGTTTCCCGTTTCTATAATGCCTGTATGCTGTATGCACTGGAAAAGACGGGCGGTTTGGATGAAGGAAAAGAGGTCAGGCCTTTTCTGACAAGGCTGGCCGAGAATTGTTTTCACTCCGGGATACCGGAAGAAGATGTGGTTCGCTGGACTATAATAAGCCAGAATCTCGAACTCTTTGAAGAGGAGATCCGGGAGACGGTCCACGTGGTATACCAGCTTTCAAAGTGCTTCGGGAAGAAACCGGTGATGCCCGCCGAACAGTTGCTTTCGATAAAGACGGATGAGTTTATGAAACGGCGGTATGAGTTCCGGCGGAATATGCTGGCGGGCGAGGTGGAGTTCCGGGCAAGAGGTTCATACTATATCCATTTTGCTCCGGTTACCGAAACGGTTTTGAACAGTATCGGGCTGAATGCGCAGGCCGAAGGGCTGGCTCTCTGGGATCGCGATGTGAAGCGGTATGTCTATTCCGACAGGGTGCCGGTCTTTTATCCGTTGGAAGATTACTTGGAATATTTGCCGGAATGGGACGGGAAGGATCATATCCGCGCGTTGGCCGACACGCTGCCGATCGCTAATCCACAGTGGCGCAACCTGTTTTATATCTGGTTCTTGAGTATGACGGCCCATTGGTACAGACGCGAGCACTTGCATGCGAACAGCTCATTGCCTCTGCTGGTCGGCCCGCAGGGATGTGGCAAATCGACCTGGTGCCGGAATTTATTGCCTCCTTCGCTTCGTATGTATTATACGGATAGCATTGATTTTAGTAGCAAACGGGATGCCGAACTGATGCTGACCCGTTTTGCGCTGATCAATATCGATGAATTCGATTCGGTCAGTGCCGCTTACCAGAGTTTTTTGAAGAATGTCCTGCAAAAGCCGGTAGTCAATGCCCGCCAGCCTTATAAGCGAAGTATCCAGGCATTGCACCGGTATGCCTCTTTTATTGCGACCTGCAACAATTACGATCTGCTGACCGATCCGACCGGAAGTCGGCGTTTTATCTGCATCGAGATCACCGGAACGATCGATAATTCCACCTCGATAGACTATGAACAACTGTATGCCCAGGCAGTAGCGGCTTTAAAGAATGGCGAACGTTATTGGTTCACTTCCGAAGAAGAATTCTCGACCACCCGTAACAATGAGGTATTCCAGCAGATGCCTGTCGAAGAACAGTTGTTCCTGCAATATTTCCGTGCCGCCCGACCGGGAGAGGAGAGCCAGGAATTATCCGCCATTGAAATTCTCCAGTATCTGCAAAATGAAAGCGGTATTAAGCTGGGCAATAAACGGCTGACTTACTTCGGCCGCCTGCTTCAGAAGAACAAGATCCCTTCACGTCGCACGATGAAAGGAACTTGTTATTCGGTGGTGAAGGTGGGATGATGCATGATGGATGACAAACACTATTGCAAATGGAAAAGAGTTTGCAATTGGATAATAAATTATTATATAGCTGATTATAGGCTTGTATTGCAAATAACAGATAGATAACAGAAAACTATAGTATAAAATAATGAAAGAACAAGATTTTATAGCGCATGTCAAGGTAGAGGATGATGCTTTCCGGATACAGACGGTAAAGGACCACTCTGTCGGTACAGCCCTTTTAAGCGAATCGTTTGCTGCTGTTTTCGGGGCGGCGGCCTGGGGAAAGCAGAATGGCTGGTGGCATGATATGGGAAAATATACAAGGAATAGTTTTCAACCTTATATCCGTAGCGCATCCGGTATGGCGGTGGAACAGAGAGCAGTGAGTAAGCCTGATCATTCCTCGGCCGGAGCGATTTTAGCGAAAGAAAAATTGCCGGGTTATTTTCCTCCTTTGGCTTATTGCATCGCCGGACACCATTCGGGGTTGTTAGACTGGACTTCTTCGGGTGAGGCGAATCTGGATAGGCGTTTGTCTAAAACAGACTGCTATCAGGAGATGCTGAAAGATGCGCCGGAAGAGATGCAAGAGGTGGTTGCTTCGTTAGACCAGCCTTTGGTTGATGATTTTGAGAAGGAGATGCATCAATGGATTCGCATGTTGTTCTCCTGCCTGGTTGATGCCGACTATCTGGATACGGAGCGGTTTATGCAGCCGGAACAGGCGAACAGGCGCGGACAATATGATTCAATGGAAACGTTGAAAGACCGGTTTGATACCTATATGGAATCGCTTACGGCGAATGCTCCTGCTTCTTTTATCAATGAGAAACGGGCGGCTATCCTGTCCCGTTGCCGGGAGATGGCCGGTGGGCTTCCCGGTTTTTTTAGCCTGACGGTTCCGACTGGCGGGGGAAAGACATTGGCGTCGATGGCCTGGGCGCTCACTCATGCCGTTCGTTATCAAAAAGACCGGATTATCATCGTTATTCCTTATACGAGTATTATTGTACAGACGGCTGCCGTGCTCCGGAATATTTTCGGCGCGGAGAATGTGGTGGAGCATCATAGTAATTTGCAGCAGGATAGCAACGACGAACGGTCCCCTTCTTTGCTGGCAACGGAAAACTGGGATGCTCCGATTATCGTGACAACAAATGTGCAGTTTTTCGAATCGCTGTATGCTTGCCGTAGTTCGCGATGCCGGAAGTTGCATAATATCTGTAACTCTGTTGTTATTCTGGATGAGGCACAGATGTTGCCGGTTGAGTTTCTGCACCCCGTACTGGATGTTTTGCAGAGCCTGCAAGCCTCTTTTAAAGCCAGTGTCTTGTTTACGACGGCGACATTGCCCGTCTTTTCCGGTCATATCGGAACGGGGCCGGAGGCCTTTAACGGATTGAAGACTCCCGTAACGGAAATTACTTCCGTGCATGATAATTTGTTTGAGGCCTTTAAACGGGTGGAACTGCATTGGCCGGAACCGAACACAACCACGACCTTCGATGAGCTTGCCGATGAATTGTCCGGATATGATAGTGTACTATGTATTGTTAATACCCGTAAGGAGGCACGGGAGCTTTGCCGGCGAATGCCTGAAGGAACTTTGCATCTGTCGCGTATGATGTGTTCCGCGCATATCATGGAGGTGATAAAGTTGATCAAGCAGAAGTTGAAGAATAACGAACCTGTTCGTGTCATAAGCACGCAGTTGGTTGAAGCCGGAGTAGATATAGATTTCCCGGTCGTATACCGTGCATTTGCCGGTCTGGATTCAATTATCCAGGCTGCCGGAAGATGCAACCGGGAAGGCAAGTTAAATAAGAAAGGCGAGTTAGGACAGGTGTTTGTCTTCAAGTTTGAGAACAGTATTTTACGTGGGTTGATGGGAAAGGGGGCGAATGCTTTGCGAGAGATGTTGGTTGTTTCCGAGGGAGAGGATTTGTTTTCTCCAGCTTGTATAGCTCAATATTTCAGTTTATTTTATGCTAATTGCAACACCTTTGATAAGGCGGAGATTAAAAAGAATTTATATGAAGGTGCCTCAGAAATGAATTTCCTTTTTGCTACGGCTGCCGATCGCTTCCGGTTGATAGACGATAAGGATTCAGTATCTATTTTAGTCGGTTATGGCGATGGCGCAACCTTACTGGAGGAACTGAAAAGAAACGGTCCGGAATTCTGGTTGCTGCGTAAGTTACAGCAGTATAGCGTATCTGTCAGAAAGTGGGATTTCGAACAATTGCGTAAACAGGGAACAGTAGCAGAGTACGCCGGAATTTTCATTCTGGAAGATAGTCGGTGTTATGATGAGCAGGCAGGATTGGTTTTGGATGGCGCTTGGGTGGAGGAGTTGTTGTTGGTGGAATAAGAAATCTTGGCTAAGTTTGTGATGAATGGGGAAGGATAGGTATCTTTGTCGTGAAATTATGGTCATGTTTATTTAGAACATGTGGGTTGAAACATATTTTTGTTTGAGTGATGTGGCTTAGTAGTCAGGAGGGGATATGTCTATGCATATCCTCTTGTTTTATTGAATATATTTCATATTAATGTTAGAGTATCTGTTTATAAAATGCCAAATTTTCTTGGTTCTTTGATTAACAAAGCATATATTTGCGGAAACAGGAAACAAATAGTATATTATGGACGTACAAGAAACTACATTTGATGATACCTATTCGGAATTACCAATACATCTAGATAGGAAAACTCGGCTATTAAGTTCGGAGAATCTCTTACTACATTGGAAAATCGGTAAATGCGCTCATTTGAATATTAATGAGTTTAGAAAAGATGAGACACAAGTTTTTAAAGAACTTTCTAAAAGTTTAGCAGAAAACAGTGATTGTCATTATAGTGTTAATGACTTAAAGAAAGCGGAACGTTTTTATTTTCATTATCCCGATGTTGAATATGTAAAGAAGTTGGCTATGCGAATAACCTGGTCTCATATTAATGAGTTGTCAGTAATTAGTAATGGCTTCTATTATAATCTTTATGTAGATCTCTGTATAAATGAAAGATGGACTTCTTCATGTTTGCGTAATAAAATAAAGGAGCACAAGTCTTTAAATGCAAAGCTGAAATTATCTTTTGAGGAGGATAATAGTGTCTTTGCTTTGGTCAGAGTAAAAAATGATAATAGAGACTTTAATTGGGCCTTATTGCATAGAGAATTACATCGTTTGGTTGCTGTTGTTATTATAATGGGACCATTTAAAGCTGTTTATTTGAATCAAATAGAATTGTATTTACGACATCTTAATGAAACAGAGAGGAAAAAAGGTGAAGAAGCTCCTTTGGGGTTGATATTGTGTGTTGATGAAAACACTACGTGTACAAAGTTGTTTCAACTTGATATTTTGGGAATTAAAGAAATAGACTTTCCTAAAGATTTTCCTCTAAATATATTATAGGGATCAGACTCAGACTCCATACACGCTTTCATTCAGAAAAGAATACAAATGGCAGTGTTGCGTATGCGTTCCAACCCACGCACCCATAAAGGATGCGACCAGGCTTCCTGTGATACCGTTCAAATTATAGTTCTTGTTTCAACTCACGCATCCATAAAGGATGCGACAGCTGATACCGAAGACAAACAGTATCTTAGAGTGTTTCAACCCACGCACCCATAAAAGATGCGACTTAGGGTTCTTGGCCAGCTTCTTTTGCCAGAGCTTGTTTCAACCCACGCATCCATAAAGGATGCGACACCAAAAGAGGACTCTCGTTCCCCAACTCCCTGTTTCAACCCACGTACCCGTAAAGGATGCGACGGTGAACTTCCTTGCCGCCTGCAACTACTTCTTTGTGTTTCAACCCACGCACCCATAAAGAATGCGACGATCGTAAGCATCCCAAGCTTCCCAGCCCATGACGTTTCAACCCACGCACCTATAAAAGATGCGACAAACGGACGGAAGTGATGTATCTGACTGCTCTTAGTTTCAACCCACGCACCCATAAAGGATGCGACCATGAGATCAGGTCCGATTGGGTCATTGGTGAGTTTCAACCCACGTACCTATAAAAGATGCGACGCCATTTCGCAGTAATAACTCTCCGTGACATTCTGTTTCAACCCACGTACCCCAGCGGGATACGACGGGGTAAAGACGATTCTAGTTTTGCATTCATAATGGTTTCAATCCACGTACCCCAGCGGGATACGACAAAAATGTACCGTAAACACCGTTAATTCATCAGTGTTTCAATCCACGTACCCCAGTGGGATACGACATAATGTAGCAAAGGTAAGATTATATTTAAAATAGTTTCAATCCACGTACCCCAGCGGGATACGACCCGAGAAAATCATCAGTCAAAAGGTATTCGGGAATGTTTCAATCCACGTACCCCAGCGGGATACGACCAGCAAGTCCTTTATCTTGCTGCTGAACTGCAGGTTTCAATCCACGTACCCCAGCGGGATACGACTCGCGATCACCGAATTTATGTATGCGCACCAGATCGTTTCAATCCACGTACCCCAGCGGGATACGACAAAAGTTCCGGCCTTTGCTGGAGGCTCTTTACCTGTTTCAATCCACGTACCCCAGCGGGATACGACGGCCCTGGCCGATCCGGATAAAAACGACTGGCCGGTTTCAATCCACGTACCCCAGCGGGATACGACAATACGGCATAAACTTTGCGGATCATGCTAATAGGTTTCAATCCACGTACCCCAGCGGGATACGACCCCATAGCCTCCATCCTTATGGGGATGTTCATCAAGTTTCAATCCACGTACCCCAGCGGGATACGACAAGATCGCCCAGGTCGAGGCTAGAATCTACACCTGGTTTCAATCCACGTACCCCAGCGGGATACGACGCGACAATAAGCTATGGGATTATACGCTGTTTTGGTTTCAATCCACGTACCCCAGCGGGATACGACTACATTGCAAATAATGCAAACATTTACAGCTTGTTAGTGATGTCTTTATGCGATAATAAATTTTTTAGATTCTTTATTGGTGAAATAGGGCTAATAGATATGTGCAAGAGATTAATAATCAATGAATGCGAAAGTTCCTGCTTTTCCGTTAATGCTTAATGTTCGCGAACAGCTATATAATAAGTTCGTCTTCTACATTATATGATGTGACGACACCTATATATTCAACCCTTTTAGAATAATTATTCCCTAAGAAATAGAAGCGGATGCTATCTTTTTTATGATCTATAATATCCAATAACTTTAACCTTAACTCGGTAAATTGAGCAGGCGAGACAGAACACTCAAAGACAGAGTTCTGAACGCGTTGACCATAGTTCAGACATTGGCGCGCTACCTGCCGTAACCTGCGCTGTCCGTCGGAAGTCATTGTCTCAACATCATACGTAACAAGGACATACATACAATTATTTCATTAAGAAGACCGGATAATTATCTAAATCATTTCTCAAAAAGCGGGCCAAAAGCATTGCCTGAATATATGGGATAAGCCCTATCGGTACAGATTCGTTTAGATAGGGGTGGATTATTGTCTCTCTTTTTCTCTTTTGCCAGGCAAACAGAACTTCTTTTCTAACATCTTCGTCCATTACAATTCCGTTATCTCCGTGTTCAACAAAACCTTTCCCGGAAATTTGTTTGCGATTGATTAAGGACAGTACTAATCTGTCTGCCAGATAAGCTCGTAACTCTTCCATCATATCTAACGCTAAACTCGCTCTTCCCGGTCGATCGGTATGTAAAAAGCCTACATACGGATCAAGTCCTACCGTTTCTAAGGCAGATTGTACTTCGTGATTCAGTAAGGTGTAAACAAATGACAGCAGGGCATTAACCTTATCTTTGGGTGGCCTTCTGTTTCTCCCACTAAAAGGAAAATCCTCACATTGCGATATGATCATTTGGTTGAATACAGAGAAATAAGTTGTCGCAGCCTCTCCTTCTATACCTCTTAATGCGTCGGAGGATTCCGCAACTAAAGCCTGATTCTTAGATCTTTTCAGTTTGTCGGATACGGATAAAAAAAGAGAAAGCTGTTCATCGGAAGAAATGTGATCTCTTTTGAAACGATCTATAACTGTTCGGGAATTTGCTATCTTTCCAGCAATGAACAGACGGCTGATCTCTAACGATTTATTTGTGTCATCGGCAATTCTGTATTGTATTCTTCGTAAAAGGACATTCCCTTTTATCGGACCGGATACTCTCCCTTGGAACTGTCCGTTGGCACTTAGAAAACATAATCCTACATTCCTTTCGGCACACATCTTCATTAATGCCGGAGAAGCGCCCATATATCCGAACGTGACGATACCTTCTATATTCAGAACCGGAATTCTGAATATATCTTTATCCTTTACCCTGATTACTACATTTTCTCCATCTTTAGTCAAATAGGCTTCAGGGGTAGTTACATACAGTGTGTTTAATAGTTTTCTCATATTTTAATCATATAACTGGGACAGGTAAGTCTCAACCTTCGATGTTTTTGTCAGTATCTTAGGCATACACACGTCACATAATGAACATGACTTGCAATGCGCTTTGTATATTGCCGGTGGAAGGATTTTCTGCTCATATAACCGGTGCATTTGAGTACATTTCTCTTCAACCAGTGTCCGTAGTTCTCCGGTAAACGGAATCTCTTCCCGGTGGCGAGTTTCTCCATAATACAAAAAGCCTTTTTCTATGCGGACGTTATACATTTCTTCCAGGCAAATGGCTTGTGCGCATAGTTGGACTTCGTCTATCCGGTCTTTTTTAGGTTTTCCCCGTTTGTACTCGACTGGAATTAATTGCCAGAATCCCGAATATTTAGGATGTTGTATGGCGTTTTGTCCGGAGGAGGAAGCTATCATCTCCACTACATCTGAGATTCCATAGAGTCCTAATCGTCTTGAAACGAGCGTAACAGACCTTAATGTCACTATGTCTTTGTTACGGTTCATCAAGGTAGGATCGTCTACTTTTTGATGCATCCAACTTCCTTCAACCGTGAGGTTGTTTTCCGCCCACTGCTGTTCGATATGTATAAGGGCCCATTGACGTTCACAGAAAGCTATATGCTGGATTCCGGAAAGCATCAACAGGTCCTCATCTCCGTATTCTATCATATCATGTCCAGAACTTCTACACCTTCCGGTAGTTTATCCTTGTCAATGGTGACAATATAATCGTCGAATGAGCGGGGTGGGCGTTGGTCATCCTTTAGCTGGACCTTAACCAAACTGAATAAGGTATGGGCTGAAGCATTTCCTAATGCAGTACTGTGCTTGAATACGATCAACTTACGGGCATTCATCATGCCTCTGGCAGCAGAATGGTCGTGGTCGAACATGTTTTTCAGTGAATCCCAGAATAAATTCAAGTCCTCTTCATTGAATCCGGTCTGTGCGGCTAAATGTGCGGAAATAAATCCGTTTGCTTTGTATAATCCATAGGGTACAGTGAATTTACGGCCCATGGTGCGGTTATCTCCACTCTGTTTTTTAGCTTCGTCATCAGTTGCCACTGCCATGCGGGTTATACTATGCTCGGCGGTAACGATCGGATTGATAGAACGGGCAAAGGTAAACTGAATAGGACCGCGAACTTGTCCGGCATTTTCACCTGTACTAAGTACGGCTCCAAATGTTCTTATATCATAAAAATTTCTGCACATCCATTGTCGGGCAGCCTCTGTTTTATCTCCTTTTTCTTTTATATCTTTAACCCCTTCCTGTTTATGAGCTTCAGTGATCGAATTATTCAATATAGCTTTCTCTTTAATGAATATATCATAAGGTTTCTCATACCCTTTTACTATTTGAACAAAGTTACGGACTTTACGCTTCAGGCATACATCAGAAACCAGACCTTCACCTGTTTCCGGATCAACTCTTGGCAAGTTTCCGGCATCCGGATCTCCGTTTGGATTACCGTCCTGTACATCAAATAAATAAATAAAGTCGTAACGATTGTTTATTGCTGCTTCCATATTTGTATAGTATTTAATTCTTTTCTTTATCTGTTGTTTTATATAAATCTTCTCTTTGATGGTAATAACCGATTGCGAAACGGGATTGGTCGTCCATCGATAAATATTTGGGAAACCCGTTACTGTCCAGATCGGTGATAACACTTTGCAGTAATTTCTCATAATAAACAGATTTCCCTGTATCAAATTTTGCCAAGTGATGTCTGGATAAAGATAATAAGCGGCTGAACACCGTTGTCGGAGTGGTCGACGCTGCACCGTAGTAACGCTCTTTAATCGTAGAGTTGGCTCCTGGAATAGCATCACTCTGTATCTTTTCAAGGATAGCGAACAAGCGCCCACATAAGTACGCTTGGTTCTTATTTTCTAAATCTAATGCCATTTTAATTTCTTTAGGTGGATTATTATGATTTCTGAATTTTCTATTTAAGTATGCTTTGAGTATAGCGGCTCTTATCGACGTTATATTCCGGTCTGCTTTGATCCGTATCAGACATTGCATCTGCAAGGTGGTCGGATAGGGTTGGTTGTCCCATATACTTTGGCTTAAATCGCTGGCTAAGTTGGGCGGCAGATTTTCCATTTTATTTAAAGAGGCAACCTGAGTCAGCAAGTTGAATAGAGAAAAATAGACTCTTTGATTCTTGCTTTTAGTGATTTCCAAGTCCTCAAAATGCTGTTTGATATGATTGGCGAATTCGCCTACTGTTCCTTGTCGCCAGAATCTTACGGAGATACGGGCGGCATTAGGAGATAAACCTAACACGTAAAAGGGTGTTTTGTCCTCATCATTCAATACTCCTGAGAAGGGGGATTTCAAGAAATCTCTGATAACTTCCGTGTTTTTATCCGGATTATCTTTGGGAGGAGGTGCAAATATGAAACTGACACATTGTTCCAGCTTTGTCGGTTTCTGAGACCAGAAAACAACGGATGTGTCGTGCAAGTGATATTTGTTGGAAGAGTCTTTTCCCAATAAAGAATTTAAAGCTGTGGTATAAGCATCTTCAGCCTCTTTTGAAATAGGCGCGTTCATACCTTGCTCTTTATAATATGAATCGTAACCGGCTTTCTTTTGGAAGCCGACCAGCTTTGCCCCGCTTTTCCCTCCGGGTATGGTGATGGCACTATTGAGTATTGCTATCGGAGCCTTTTTCCCGGTGATGAGGCATATCCCTATCGGTTCATCTTTATCCGAACAGTCTTCTATGGATGATTTTATATCTGGATTATCAGCCACGATTGTATTGTGTCCGGCTACTTTAAAGGATATGTTTGTACCATCTTTTTTGATACATTCTTCCCATAGCGGGTCCGTTTTTATGCGTTGAAGATTTTCCGGATCATCATAGAATCCGGCTACTGCTTGAATCTCTTCATTGGAAGGATACATTTCGGCAAACCGTTTGACTTCCTGCACAAAGGTTTTATTTTGTTTTGCGGCATCCTCCAATGCTTTCGGCATCCCTTTGTCATCTGTATTTTTAGGTTGTGCTAATACATATCCGAAATGATCCCAAAATATATTTGCAGTTTGCCAACTGTTACTGCCTGTACGCCCTTTACTTTTGACAACCAGATATTTTTTTGCTCGCTTCTGTTTTCCTATACCTTCGGATGTGTCCTGCAACTCTAAAAACTTTCCGTTTTTATCTATCAGAATAAGATACGGGATTTCTTTCCATTCTAATCCACGGGGGGCGATGGCGCTCTCCGGATCAGCAGCTTTACGCTGGTAATAATCGTATAGTGTCTGTAAAATCATCGACGTACCTCCTCGCTGTTTATTGATGGAACGACCAAGACTCCTTGTTTCATTATGGCACGGAAGAACATAGGTTTCGGATCTTTTTCGTTGGTGAAATCCATATCGTATAACATATAGCCCAAATCACGATCCTCCGGTATTCCTTCTCCTTTTACCGGATTTTCGATATACGTAAAGTCAGCAGAGAACTCCCTGCAGCCTAAATAAGGTTGATTGAAACATTGTCCCTTTTTTACTCTGCGCTCGAATATTGCATTATATTTACCGGGATTTTCGTCGGAAGATCCCGATGTTGCTTTCGGCTTATCGTCTTCGGTTCTATTCCTTACGGGTATAAATTCCAGCTCTGCAAAAATCCTATAGCAGACATCTTTTAGTAACAAACTGGATTTTTGTTGCCGGTTATTTTCGATGAATAACCCGGATGAACGGGGACTCATTAAACTCCCAACCTCATTTCTTTTCATGGAAAGCCATCTGATGGGATTTAGTACTTCTATACGGGTAATATTCCATCGTATGGCAGGTTTCCAAAATATAGATTCAAAAATAGCCCGGGCTGCAGAAGGCGTTATTACATCGTAGCTAACTCTTTCGACTTTCATTTCCGGACGGGTAAAGCAGGCCATGCTTCCTTTAACCTCAAGACAGTATTCTTTATTTGTATATACCATATGTTTAGGTTAACGATTAATAAATAGTAATATAGGTGTTCATCCTTTGAGAATTACGGTTTCTCTATGACTATATTTTACAAAGCTATATTTTATTTTCTAACAAACAAGCGTTTTAGCTCTTTAATCTTCTTGTAAAAAGTATTATAAATAATTGTATTTATAAATAGTAGCATCCTTTATGGGCACAACTGCGAACACAGAGGTTCCTTAACATCGAAAAAATAACTTGATTCATGTACTCATAAAGGATGCGACAACGAAGCCTTGCTGTCCTTGTACAGCGGGTTCAGGTTTCAATCCGCGCACCCGTAAGGATGTGACCACCGTAAAGTTGGGATCGCTCATCATCGTGTTGTTTCAACCCACGCACCTATAAAGGATGCGACCATGAGATCAGGCCCGATTGGGGCATTGGTGAGTTTCAACCCACGTACCCCAGCGGGATACGACTGCAACGGGTAAAGAGTTATTCGACAACATCTATGTTTCAATCCACGTACCCCAGCGGGATACGACCAAGTTCCCGACAAGCCTTGACGACACGCTGCGAGTTTCAATCCACGCACCCATAAAAGATGCGACTTAGGGTTCTTGGCCAGCTTCTTTTGCCAGAGCTTGTTTCAACCCACGCATCCATAAAGGATGCGACACCAAAAGAGGACTCTCGTTCCCCAACTCCCTGTTTCAACCCACGTACCCGTAAAGGATGCGACGGTGAACTTCCTTGCCGCCTGCATCTACTTCTTTGTGTTTCAACCCACGCACCTATAAAAGATGCGACTGTCGTTATAAATTATAACGCCGTCACGATGTCGTTTCAACCCACGCACCTATAAAAGATGCGACTATTTTCAATACAAAGTTGCAAAATCACAATAGGTTTCAACCCACGCACCTATAAAAGATGCGACTATCCGGCACTTTAATTGCTGCAACAGGTTGGAGTTTCAACCCACGCACCTATAAAAGATGCGACACCCATGCGCAACAGTCATCTCCATTAGGTGCGATGTTTCAACCCACGCACCTATAAAAGATGCGACTAAACGTTTCTCTATATACTTCAACCGGAACAAGTTTCAACCCACGCACCTATAAAAGATGCGACTTCTGCAACCCTTCTTTTCCATGGGGAATCTAAGTTTCAACCCACGCACCTATAAAAGATGCGACGCTGACTCAGTTTATGCTGCTTCGATGGTCAGAGGTTTCAACCCACGCACCTATAAAAGATGCGACCGCGAATACCCGATATTCACCTTGCCATAATCCTGTTTCAACCCACGCACCTATAAAAGATGCGACTCCATGTTTATGAAAAGCTTTATTGACAACACTTTTAGCATATAATTTTGCGAATGATAGAGTTGAAAAATAATAGATGTTCATATTCTCTAAGCAAATACGTAAATGTCTGATTAATAGGGAATGCGAACAGCTAACGTTTTTATAACCACTTAGGGTTCGCGTTTTGTCTGTTATTGAAACATAGGCGTAATAATGTTATCTATAAAGTAATCTGTAACTTTGCCTACAAATTTAGGAATAAGCTTTTTATATATACGATAAATTATGAATAAAAAAATCCTTCAATTAGCGCTCCCTTCTATTGTTTCCAATATAACCGTTCCCTTACTGGGGCTGGTCGATGTGGCGATTGTCGGGCATCTGGGGGCGGCTTCTTATATCGGGGCGATTGCAGTAGGGGGGATGTTGTTCAATATTATTTACTGGCTGTTCGGTTTTCTGCGTATGGGGACGAGTGGGATGACTTCACAGGCTTTGGGAAGACGGGATTTGCCAGAGGTGACACGGGTGTTGTTGCGGTCGGTGGGAGTTGGGCTTTTCATTTCGCTGGCATTGCTTCTGCTGCAGTATCCGATACGGAAAATAGCTTTTGCCTTGCTCGATACGACTGCTGAGGTGGAGCAGTTGGCTACGCTTTATTTTCGTATTTGCATCTGGGGAGCACCGGCCGTATTGGGCTTATATGGTTTTTCCGGTTGGTTTATCGGGATGCAGAATTCCCGTTTTCCGATGTTTATTGCAATAACGCAGAACATTGTAAATATCGTGGCAAGCCTGATCTTTGTGTTTGTCTTTGGTATGAAGGTGGAAGGGGTTGCTACGGGAACGCTGATTGCACAGTACGGTGGGTTTCTGATGGCTGTTTTTCTGTGGTTTGTTTACTATCGGAAGAGGCTGAAAGGGCGTGTCGGCTGGCAGGAGATTGTAGATAAGGTTGCCATGCGCCGCTTTTTCCAGGTAAACAGCGATATCTTTTTCCGGACACTTTGTCTGGTTGCCGTTACAACCTTTTTTACCTCTACGGGAGCCCGGCAGGGGGATACGGTTTTGGCGGTCAATACATTGCTGATGCAATTGTTTACACTGTTCTCTTATATCATGGACGGCTTCGCCTATGCCGGCGAAGCGTTGGCGGGACGTTATATCGGCGCCCGAAACCAAAGTGCGCTCAACCGGATGATTCATCTGCTGTTCGGTTGGGGGATCGGGTTGTCTCTCTTCTTTACCCTGCTTTATGGAGTAGGAGGGAAAGGTTTCCTGTCACTACTGACCAACGATTCAGCTGTTATACAGGAAGCCGGAATTTATTTCTATTGGGCGTTGGCCGTTCCGCTTGCCGGTTTTGCTGCCTTTCTTTGGGATGGCATCCTGATCGGTGCCACTGCTACCCGCCTGATGCTCTATTCCATGCTGGTTGCCTCCGGTACCTTCTTCCTGATCTATTACCTTTTTTCCGGCACAATGGGAAACCACGCATTATGGATGGCATTCCTGACTTATTTGTTATTGCGGGGGATTATGCAATGGGGGTTGTGGCGCAATAAAAAATAACTTGCCTCCGTACGGGCGGGTTCTAAACCCGCCCTCCTGTATTTCCTCATTTTCCAAACATTTTATCCTCATTCCATTTCTTTGGATTATTTAAAATATAAGAATATATATTATCGTATGCATGATTATTTCTGATAATGTGTTCATAATAATTGCGTTGCCATACGGGTGTCCCCGGTATCTTTCGGATTATATTGATTTTTCGTGCTGAAAATGTTTTGAATTGTCGGATGATTTCGGATAATTGGGCGGGTTTGGAACCCGCCCCTACGTTGGGGCTTGTTATTTCAATGATTCCGTGAATGTGATTGGGCATGATGCAAAATGCATCTAATATAATATTGGGAATGTGATTGGGTAAATCGAACCATGTTTGTTTGATTATTTCCCCGATATTATTTAATGTCATGTGATCGTTTTTTATTTCCCCGAATAAATATTTGTGTTCGTGGGTGCATATCGTAACGAAATACAACCCTTCCTGTGAATAGTCATATCCTTGCAGGCGGAAGCTGTGGCGGTGGTGGATGTCGGGATTGTAATTGTTCATAGTTATTCTTGTTTTGGTTGTGATGATGCAAATATAAATAAAAGAGCCGGATATCAAGACGATACCCGGCTCTTTTTATGGGAGAAGACAATGATTCTTATTGTCTGTAGTTTACTAATTCGTCGGCGTTGAAACTATGGATGAAGCTGCTGTGTTTTTCAACTTCAGCTTCAACGTAGTTCAGATATACGACGGCTGATTTGGCGAACATCTCAGGTGCTCTGGTTGCGTCCTGGATCAGGAGATGGGCCATGATGCAGTCGGCTGCCATTTCCATGAGGCGGCGGGCAACGAAATCCAGCAATTCCTGGTTCTGGGCTTCCTTCACGATGTTCATGCAGGCTTCCAGCTTGTTGGCCATTTCAACTAACCGGGCTTTCAGCGGTTCCATTTCCGGAGAACATGGGATCGCTTCGAAGTCGCGGATGGTGGCCAGATAAGAACCGTTCGTTACGTAACGGATCGCAGCGACAGTCTGCAACTGTGTCGTACCTTCGTAGATGGAGGTGATACGGGCATCCCGGTAGATACGCTGGCAAGCATATTCCAACATGAAACCGGAACCACCGTGAATCTGGATACAGTCGTATGCATTCTGGTTCGCATATTCGGAGTTCATACCCTTAGCCAACGGTGTGAATGCATCTGCCAGTTTCGCGTATTTCTTTTGCTCCTGACGTTCTTCCGGAGTCAGCTTGCGTTCGCGTGCAATATCATCTAATGCTTTGTAGATGTCTACATAGCGGGAAGTCTGATACAACAGTGCACGGCCGGCATCCAGTTTCGCTTTCATGATAGACAGCATGTCGTAGACAGCCGGGAATTCGATGATTGCCTTACCGAACTGTTTCCGTTCCTTGGCATAAGCCAGTCCTTCGTTGTAGGCAGCTTGGCTTAGGCCGACAGACTGGGCGGCGATACCCAAACGGGCGCCGTTCATCAAAGCCATCACATATTTGATCAAACCTAATTTGCGGTCTCCGCAAAGTTCGGCTTTCGCATTCTTATAGACCAACTCGCAAGTAGGAGAACCGTGGATACCCAATTTGTTTTCGATACGGCGTACATCCACACCGCCCTCTTCCTTGTCGTAGATGAACATAGACAAGCCACGTCCGTCTTTTGTTCCCTCTTCTGAGCGGGCCAGTACTAGGTGCAAGTCTGCATCGCCATTGGTAATGAAACGTTTTACACCGTTCAGGCGCCAGCAATTTTCTTTTTCGTCGAAAGTCGCTTTCAGCATCACGGACTGGAGGTCCGAACCTGCATCCGGTTCCGTCAGGTCCATAGACATCGTCGCTCCGGCGCAGATGCGCGGGATGAAACGGCTGTGCTGGTCTTCGTTTCCGAACTCATATAATGTTTCGATACAGTCCTGGAGTGACCAGATGTTTCCGAATCCGGCATCTGCAGCAGATACGATTTCGGCACACATGGTGTACGGAGTGATCGGGAAGTTCAAACCACCGAAACGGCGCGGCATTGTCATACCGTTCAGGCCGGCTTTGACCATTGCGTCCAGATTCTGCTTTGTTCCGGAAGCATATTCCACACGTCCGTTAGCACAGTGAGGGCCTTCTTCGTCGACACCTTCGGCATTGGGGGCGATGATTTCGCCGGTGATTTCGCCGGTGATCTCGAGCACCTTGTCGAATGAATCCAGCGTATCGGCATAATCCTGCGGTGCATAGTCGAACTCTTCTTTATCTCTGTAATTGCGCTCTTTCAGTTCGCAAATACGTTCCATCATCGGATTGTTCAAGTGATACTTGAGTTCCGGTATGTCTGTATAATAATTTGCCATCTCTTTACTTGCTGTTCTGTTTGTAATACTTAATCATCTTCGGGATCACTTCTTCAACCGTGCCGTTGATAACATAGTCGGCAATCGTGTTGATCGGAGCGTTCTCGTCGTTGTTGATAGAGATGATGATACCTGCATCCTGCATACCTGCGATGTGCTGGATCTGTCCGGAGATACCGCAAGCGATATACAGTTTCGGACGGACCGTTACACCTGTCTGGCCGATCTGGCGGTCATGGTCGCAGAAACCGGCATCAACGGCTGCACGGCTGGCACCGACTTCGGCATGAAGTTCTTTGGCCAGTTCGAACAATTTGTCGAATCCCTCTCTGGAACCCATTCCGTAACCGCCGGCTATGACGATCGGAGCTCCTTTCAGGTTATGTTTTGCCTTTTCCACGTGGCGGTCGATGACTTTCACTACATAATCCGTTTCCGGAACATATTTGGCAACGTCGTGTCTGATCACTTCGCCTTTGTAGTTGGCATCCAGTATTTCCTTCTTCATTACACCTTCGCGGACAGTCGCCATCTGAGGACGGTGTTCCGGGTTGATGATCGTAGCCACGATGTTACCACCGAAAGCCGGACGGATCTGGTATAACAGGTTTTCATACGTTTTACCTGCTCTCTTATCTTCGTGCGAACCGATTTCAAGAGAAGTACAGTCTGCCGTCAAACCGCTTGTCAGGGCGGAAGAAACACGTGGTCCCAGGTCGCGGCCGATAACCGTTGCGCCCATCAGGCAGATTTGCGGTTTTTCTTCTTTGAACAGGTTGATCAGGACAGAAGAATGCGGGAGAGAGGTGTAAGGGAACAATCCCGGTGCATCGAAAACGTGCAACTTGTCGACGCCGTAAGGCATCACCTGCTTCTCGATCCCTTCCAGGCCGGAACCTGCAACAATGGCTTCGAGCTGGCAGTTCAACTGATTGGCTAACTTGCGACCTTTGGTCAGCAGTTCGAGGCTTACATCGGCAACCGTCGTACCTTCAAGCTCACAATATACAAATACATTATTCATACTCTTATCCGATAGTGTGGTTAGCTAACAGTTCAACAATCAAATCTTCCACATCCTTGTCCGAGCCGGTCAGCGTCTTGCTTTCCTTTGCCTGGAACACGATGTTCTGAATGGCTTTAACCTTCGTCGGCGAACCGGACAGACCGCATTGTTCGAGATCTCCGTTTACATCAGCCACGCTCCATTCCGGAATGTTCAGATACGGACGTTTCTCATACAGCTCGGGGTAAGCTAATGCCGCTACGCCTTCCGGATGGCAGGCAGGTGCCGGAGCTTTCTCCTGTGCGCCTAATGCCCGTTTGTATTTCATCACCAGTTTGGCATTACGCGGGCGGCATGGGGCAGCCGAACCGTTGACTGTTATCACGATAGGCAGCGGGCCTTCCACTGTTTCGACACCGCCGTCGATATGACGTTTTACTGTGATGCGGCGGCTCTTTTCGTCTACATTCAGGATTTCTTCAGCGTATGTGATCTGTGTCAGTCCTAATTTTTCAGCTACCTGCGGACCTACTTGTGCCGTGTCGCCGTCGATAGCCTGACGTCCTCCGATAATGATATCGTAGTCACCGATTTTTCTGATCGCTGTGGCAAGCGCGTAAGACGTAGCCAAGGTATCTGCGCCGGCAAATGCACGGTCTGTCAGCAGATAACCGTTATCTGCTCCACGATATAAACCTTCACGAATAATTTCTGCGGCGCGCCCCGGACCCATCGTCAACAGGGTTACTGTAGTTCCCGGATAGGCATCTTTCAAACGAAGGGCCTGTTCTAACGCGTTAAGGTCTTCCGGGTTGAAGATGGCAGGAAGGGCAGCGCGGTTAATTGTCCCGTCTTCCTTCATCGCATCCTTTCCCACATTGCGTGTGTCCGGAACCTGTTTCGCTAATACAATAATTTTTAAACTCATATTATAGGAATATTAGATTTCTATATCAGATATTTGTTCGCATTAACCTTCAAATACTGACCTGCAAAAGTAATCAAACATTCTTTATATCAAAGAACTTTCTTCCGGAATCTGCACACTTTAGTTTTTTTGAGCATATGCTTTAGAATATCTTTTGTATTTTTGCCCCCGGGCAGGACCTGTAAAAATCTAATTAGACAATACCATGAGTTTTAAGAAGAAAAACACAAAGCCGTTAATCTCGCTTTGTCTGGCCGGCTTTCTTATTGCCGCTTTCCAAAATAAGGCGCAGGCGGAAGAATTAGTTCGCGCCGTAGAAGTCTCCAATGAATGGAGTATCGATAAGGTTGATGAACCGGTGGTGCTCCGTCTGAACGATCTGAATCCTTCTTTTCGTGTGCGTTCGGCAACGGTCTGGGACGGGGCTATGGAAATCCCTTCCCAATTGGACGATTTGGACGGCGACCGCAAGGCGGATGAATTAGCTTTCGTATTGAATGTACCTTCCCGGTCAGTTAAAAAACTGAAAGTCGTCCTTTCTTCCGAAAAGACAGACCGGACTTATCCTTCCCGCGTGTTTGCCGAAATGCTGGTGAGCGACAAGAAAGGCAAACATGTCCCGATCACCTCCCTGACTATTCCGGGAACAAGTAATATCTACAATCAGCTGCATCACCACGGTCCGGCTTTCGAGTCGGAGTTAGTGGCCTATCGCATTTATTTCGATAAGAAACAGACTGTCGATATTTACGGGAAGTTCAATAAAGGTTTTGAGATACAGGAATCCCAGTTTTATCCGACTGACGAGCAGTTGTCACGCGGTTTCGGAGACGACGTCTTGCTGGTGGGTAGCAGTTGCGGTGTCGGCGCGCTGAAAGGGTGGAACGGAAAGAGTGCCACCCATATCGAGCCGGTTGCCAGCCTGACAGAGACAATCCGGGCGTACGGTCCGGTGCGGACCGTTACCGATATTGTTTCGAACGACTGGCAGTATCAGGACTCGGAGCTCCAAATGACTGTCCGTTACATCCTGTATGCCGGTCATCGGGATTGCGAAGTGCAGGTCCGTTTTGCCGAACCGTTGAAACAAGAACTGTTTAGTACGGGCGTTCTGAATATAAAAGGTTCCACCTCTTTCTCCGATCATCAGGGTTTGATTGCCTGTTGGGGAACGGATTGGCCTGTGAACGATACGGTCAAATATGCAAAAGAAACGGTCGGCGTCGCTACCTGTCTGCCTGCAGGATTGATAAAAGGGGAGGCTCAGGACTCCGTTAACTACCTATATATAATAGGAGCAGAAGGAAAATCATCCTTTACTTATCATATTACTTTTACCTCCATGAAAGAAACATTCGGCTATAAGACGAAAGAAGATTGGTTCGCTTTTGTACAGAAGTGGAAAAAGGAATTACAGCAGCCTTGCCGTATTCAGATTAAGTAAGTTTGTCGCCCTGCAATGTAACTGTCATAAGTATGGTTTAGGCAAATCATACTTATGATGTCACTGAACCATAACTATGAGGCTGAAAAGCAGAAGGGACTGTCTCTGCCGTTGGCTTCTGGAGTGGATGAATACTTTTTACACCTAATTATATCCTATTGACCATAGTCTTAGCAGAACTAAGTCAATTTGCTTAGGCTTAATGAATTAGATCTAATATTTGCACAGCAAGTATACTTAATTAATAATGTATAAAATTAAGGATTTAAGTTCTTAACCATTTATTGTATTTTTTACATTCAAGTACATGTATTTGTATATTTACTACACACTATATGTTAAATAATAGTTTTGTCAAGATGAATAAGATGAACATAAGTGCCGAATAATATGATGTAAAACATATTTTTGCGGTTAGGCCTATATTTTTTATGAATATAAATTGCAATTATGATATTTTTGTTTAAATTGCGCCAAATTTGAATGTGTCACTAAAAAATGAAGTGTTTATGGAAAGAAAACAAATAATGTTATTGCTCTCCTCTTTCAGATAGCTTGATCATCCGGATTTAACACAAGACAGGTGCTGTTGAATCTGGATAAGGATCTTTATCTACTTTCAATGCAGCATTAAGTAAAAAGAATAGATTTATATGCTGCCAGATATTAGGTATAAACTGATAATTAAAATTTACAGAGTTCTGCTAAGACTAAGGTAAAACAATTTCTATTAATTAAAAAGGATGTCTATGATGAAAAAGTTAACATTTGCAATGCTATTCCTTTTTGTAGGAATAAGTATGGTGATTGCTCAGACGAGGAATATAACAGGTACTGTTATTTCCGCTGAGGACAATGAGCCGGTTATTGGTGCCTCCGTAGTGGTGAAAGGCACAACTATTGGTACTGTAACAGATATTGATGGGGCTTTCTCTTTGGAAGTGCCTAATACTGCTAAAGTATTAATGTTTTCTTATGTAGGAATGGTAGGGAAAGAAGTTCCGGTCCAAAATGTTATGCACGTGGTTTTGAACACGGCTTCTACGGAATTGGACGAAGTTATGATTGTTGCATACGGAACTGCAAAGAAATCTTCGTTTACAGGTTCGGCAGCCAACATCCGGACTGAAAAATTGGAAAATCTTCAAGCCGCTTCCTTAACAAAAGCCCTGGAAGGTGCTGCTCCTGGTATCCAGGTGACGGGTAGTACCGGTATGCCGGGTGATAACGCTAAAATTCAGATCCGTGGTGTCGGTTCGGTAAATGCATCGAACGATCCTTTGTATGTTGTCGACGGTGCGCCTTTTGATGGTGATATCAGTACGATCAATACGGAGGATATTGCCAGTATTACTGTTTTGAAAGATGCAACTTCTGCAGCTTTGTATGGTGCCCGTGGTGCAAACGGTGTGATTATGGTTACGACTAAAAAAGGTACATCCGGCAAAGTACAGTTGAATGCCAAAATTAATTTAGGAGCAGTATCGCGTGCTATTCCTGAATATAACCGTGTAAGCACAGGTGAATATTATGAACTGATGTGGGAAGGCTGGCGTAATGCATTAGTTTATGCGAACGGTTATACTCCAGAACAAGCTGCGACAACGGCCAGTGGTGCTGGTAAAAACGGCATTGTTGGAAAATTAGGCGGATATAATAGTTATAATGTAGCAGCTGACCAACTGATTGGGACAGATGGAAAATTGAATCCTAACGCTCAGTTACTTTATAACGATGATTGGAATAAAGAATTGTCACGTGTCGCTTTGCGTCAGGAATATAATGTTTCTGTAAATGGAGGTACACAAAATACGACGTTCTTCGCATCTGCCTCTTATACGAATGAAGAAGGTATTATGAAATGGTCTGATTTTGAACGTTTCACCGGACGTGTCGGCTTGACGAGTCAGATTAATTCATGGTTGAAGGTTGATGCCGGATTGTCAGGAGCTACCTCTAACCAAAATGGCTTTGAAGCTGAAGGTACTTATACTACCAACCCGTTCTATTACGGACGTATGATGGCCCCTATCTATCCGATCTATCAATATGACGGTAACGGGAAAATTGCTCTTGATGCAAATGGTGCTCCCATGTATGATATGGGTGGTGGAAATTCAGCTTATGCCTGGGCCGGACACACACGCCAGTATGCTCCGAATTCCAACCTGATGGTAACCTTGCCGTTGGATGACCGTTCAACGGAACGTAATCTGGTTTCAGCACGTGTATCTGCAGAGATTAAATTCCTGAAAGACTTTACGTTGAAAGTCTCCGGTAATACGGATGTAAGTAACGATTATAAGACAACATATCAGAATAATGTATATGGTGATGCTGAAGGTGTAGCCGGACGTTCTACTAAAAATTATATTAAGAAGAGCTCATATACATTCAACCAGATTTTAACCTGGAACAAATCATTTGGCGATCATAATCTGGCATTATTGGCCGGTCATGAAAACTATATGTACAGATACCGTTATTTGGAAGCAACTCGTACGGGTTTCACCATTCCGACAACAGAGTTGGTGGCCGGTTCTGTAGCTGAAGGTTCTACTTCCTATACAAACGAATACAGTCTGGAAGGTTATCTGTTCCAGGCAAACTATGACTATGCCGACAAATACTATCTGTCCGGTTCTTTCCGTTATGACGGTACTTCCCGTTTCTACAAGGATGCACGCTGGGGTACATTCTGGTCATTGGGTGCTTCCTGGCGTTTGAGTGAAGAAGATTTCATCAAGGACCATACCTGGATCGACAATTTGAAACTGAAAGCATCTTATGGACAGCAAGGTAACGATAACATCCTGGACGAGTGGGGCGATCCGATCTACTTCGGATGGCAGAGTCTGTATTCATTCGATGACAAAAATAACGGAAATCTGAATGGTGCCGTTCATAGCCAGTTGTTGAACAAAGAATTGGAATGGGAAAAGAACTCTAACCTGAATGTGGGTGTCGAATTTGGTTTCCTTGATTTCCTCCGTGGTGAAGTCGATGTGTTTAACCGTGTTTCCAGTAACTTGTTGTTTAAGGTTCCGAGACCGCAATCTACCGGTATCGAATATATCTGGCAGAACATCGGGACAATGCGTAACACCGGTTTGGAGTTGACGCTTGGCTTCGATATCTTCAAAAAGACTGATTTCCGTTGGAGCCTTGATCTGAATGCAACATTCTACAAAAATAAGATCACCAAGATGCCGAAAGATACAGACGGTAATCCGCAGGAAATTATTAACGGTTCCAAGAAACTTTCTGAAGGCCATTCAATCTATGACTTCTGGTTGCGTGAATATGCAGGTGTCGATCCTCAGGACGGTAGCGCTCTGTATTATGTTGACATCAAAGACGATAATGGTAATGTGACGGGACGTGAGACGACTAAAGACCAGAATGCAGCGAGCTATTATTATATGGGCGATGCTATTCCCGACCTGTATGGTGGTATTACCAATAGTTTCAGCTATAAAGGTTTCGATTTGTCAATATTCTTCAGCTACCAGATCGGCGGTAAGATGTATGATACAAACTATGCAGGTTTGATGCATCCGGGATCATTCGGTACGCATTGGTCTACAGATATCCGGGACCGTTGGCAGAAACCGGGTGACATAACCGACGTTCCCCGTTTGCAGAACAACTATACGGCAGCCAGTGCCGCTTCTTCACGCTGGTTGGTGAATGCCAGTTATTTGGCTCTGAAGAACGTAACGCTGTCTTATACATTGCCGAGGGCTATCCAGACAAAATTGGATATGAAGGGTTGTAAATTCTTCCTGACAGGCGACAACCTGTTCCTTGTGTGCAAACGTAAGGGTATGGATCCTCAACAGACATTCAATGGTACGTCTGATTATACGTATGTTCCGAATCGTGTAGTAAGTTTAGGTATTAACGTAACATTCTAAAACATGTATAAAGCAATGAAAAAAGTAATTTCTTCTATTATATTGGGCGCATCTCTGCTGATTTCGGGATGCGGCACGGATTACCTGGAAAGGGTTCCGACGAACAGTGTTACAGATGAAGATCTGTTCTCTACGGTAACCGGTGCGGAAACGGCACTTAACGGTATCCATCGTTCTACTTATGCATTTTATGATAATCATGGACGGTTCGGACAGAAAGCTATCGATATTATTATCGATTTTATGGCGGATGATTTCCTGCAGTTGGAGCGTGGTTACGGCTGGTTTGTCAGTTGGTATCAGTATCTGAACAGCCGGAATATCAATTCGGCAGACCTGGAGTTTAGTTGGTCGTATTATTATGATATTATCGATAATGCGAATTTGATACTTGAAAATATCGATAATGCTACAGATGTGTCCTTCCATGAAGACCTGGTAAAGAATATCAAGGGACAGGCTTATGCTTATCGGGCTTATTCGTATTGGCAATTGGTGCAGATGTTTTCTTTCCGTTACGACTATAATGGGAATAATACTCAGCTGGGTGTTCCTTTGGTTCTTGATAACAGTGGCGATCCTAAACCCCGTTCTTCTGTACAGGAAGTTTATGAACAGATATATAAGGATATAGACCAGGCAATTGCATTATTGTCGGAAAGTGATGAGTCACGTCCGAATAAATCGCATATCGATCTGAATGTCGCACAAGGTCTTAAAGCTCGCTTTGCTTTGACGACTGGCGATTGGGCAACTGCTGCCGATATGGCACACCAGGCTCGTCAGGGATATGCTCTGACCAGCAATTACAAGAATGGCTGGAACGATTCAAACGACAGCGAATGGATCTGGGGGGCCGTCCTGATCGATGAACAACAGACCAGTTATGCTTCCTTCTTCTCGCATGTCGATCCGAATTTCGGAGGATATGCATCAATGGGCAGTTTTAAGCTGGGCAGTACGGAGATTATCGACTATATGGCTGACAGTGATCAGCGTAAACAGCTTTTTGACGAAGATCGCATCGGTTATAAGTTCACCGGTTTCGGCGAATGGACAAACGATTACATTTATATGAAATCCGGAGAAATGTATCTGATCGAAGCAGAGGCATTGGCTCGCCAGGGTAAGGATGCAGAGGCTCAGAGCGTTATTTACGAACTGACTAAAAACCGCGATCCGGAAGCCCAGATGCCTACAATGACTGGAGAAGACCTGATTCAACATATCCTGATGGAACGTCGTTGCGATCTGTGGGGTGACGGTTTCAGACTGTTTGATATCAAACGTTTGAATATCCCGATGGACAGACATAATAAAGGACATAACGAAACATTCTGGGATAAAGCCGGTTACTTTGATGCTGGTGCAAAAGAACTTTTGTTCCTGATCCCGAAACAGGAAATGGATTCAAACCCATTGATGGAGCAGAACCCATTGTAAACAAATTGTTATTTTAATTGGTAACGCTGTGTCTGGGGCGGGTTTGCCCCGCCTATCCTAAGTAAAAAAATAGCCATTAGAACCTTAATAGACACACAAAAAAGAAGCCAGGGTTTGTAGTGATACAGACCCTGGCTGTTTTATGGAAGAAATAACTGATCTTTAAATATCACACGCACAAAGTGTCGGGATCAGATTACGGTCACCGTAAGCGTTGTCTACGCGGGCAACGTTGATCCAGAACTTGCTGTCGTGCAACCATTCCAATGGGAAGGCCGCTTTACTGCGCGGATATTCGTGTTTCCATTCATCGGCCGTTACTTCGTATTCCGGATGAGGAGCGTTTTTCAGCACGTTGTCTTCCTTCGAAGCCTTGCCTTCTTCCACTTCCTTGATTTCATCCCAGATGCATTCCAGCACTTCGACGAAACGATCCAGTTCGGCTTTGCTTTCACTTTCGGTCGGTTCGACCATCAATGTGCCGTGAACCGGGAAAGAAAGCGTCGGCGCATGGTAGCCGAAGTCCATCAGACGTTTGGCGATATCGCCCTCGTCGATGCCGGAGCGTTCTTTCACCGTGCGGCATTCTAAGATCAGTTCGTGACCCACGCGGCCTGTTGCACCGGTGTAAACGATTCCGTATGTATCTTTCAGCTTGGCTGCCAGATAATTCGCATTCAGGATTGCTGTCTTGGTGACTGTCTCCAGACCTTCTGTTCCCAACATGCGGATATAAGCGTACGTGATCGGCAGAATACCGGCGCTGCCATAAGGTGCGGCGGATACCGTGTTCAGTTCGCTTCCCCACAAAACCGGATGTTGCGGCAGGAACGGAACCAGATGTTCGGCTACGCAGATCGGACCCACACCGGGACCGCCTCCTCCGTGAGGAGAAGAGAAAGTCTTATGCAGATTCAGGTGGCAGACGTCAGCCCCGATTGTTCCCGGGTTAGTCAAGCCGACCTGGGCGTTCATATTGGCGCCGTCCATATAGAGCTGACCGCCGCAGGCGTGGACGATGTCGCACATTTCCTTGATGTCCACTTCGAAGATACCGTGAGTAGACGGATATGTAATCATGCTGGCAGCCAGATTATCCTTGTTGGCTTCAGCTTTTGCACGGAAGTCTTCGAGGTCGATATTCCCTTTGTCGTCACACTTCACCGTGACAGTCGTGAAACCACACTGGATAGCACTTGCCGGGTTTGTCCCGTGGGCGGAAGCCGGAAGCAGAACAACATTGCGATGTCCCTGTCCGATACTTTCCAGATAAGCGCGGATCACGCGCAGGCCTGCATATTCACCGGCTGCACCCGAATTAGGCTGGAATGTACAACCCTTGAAACCTGTAATTTCACACAGGTAAGCAGACAGGTTCTCGATCAGTTCCTTGTAGCCTTCCACCTGGTCTTCCGGCGCGTACGGATGGATATTCATAAATTCCGGACGGCTGAGCGGCAGCATGCTGGAAGCCGGATTCAGCTTCATGGTGCAGGAACCTAAGGAAATCATGGACTGTGCTAATGAGATGTCCTTGCGGCCCAAACGGGTGATGTAGCGCATCAGCTCCGTTTCGGTATGATATTTCTTGAACACGTCTTCCTGCAGGAAGTCGGATGTGCGGGCGAATTTCGGATCGAAGTAAGTCTTTTCGGGAACAGCTTCTTTTAGCATATAATCTTTTCCGGCGGCACCGGCGAAGATGTACAGCAATACACCGATATCGGTCGGCTGTGTCGTCTCATCCAGGCTGACGCCCACCTGTCCGCCTTCGAAGTAACGCAGGTTCACTTTGCATTCCAATGCGATTTCGCGGAGTGCATTGATCGAAACATGCTCCGGAAGCTGGATCTTCAGCGTGTCGAAATAGTCCTTGTTCAACTGTTTGTAGCCCAGCTTTTCCAGTTCCCCGGCCAGGAATCCGGCAGAGGCGTGGATGCGTCCGGCAATGTTCTTCAAGCCTTCGGCACCGTGATAAACGGCGTAGAAGCCGGACATGGTGGCAAGCAAGGCCTGAGCCGTACAGATATTGGAAGTCGCTTTCTCGCGTTTGATATGCTGTTCGCGTGTCTGTAATGCCAGGCGGTAAGCGGCATGTCCGTAAGCATCTTTGGAAATACCGATGATACGTCCGGGGATGGAGCGTTTATACTCGTCCTTTGTTGCAAAGAAGGCAGCAGACGGACCGCCGTAGAACATAGGAATACCGAAGCGCTGGCTGCTTCCGAACACCACGTCCGCACCCCATTCTCCCGGAGGAGTCAGCAGGACAAGGCTCATCAGGTCGGCAGCAACGGCTACGCGGGTCTCGTTTGCATTGGCACGTGCGATAAAGGCTGCATAGTCTTCAATCGAACCGTCGGCATTCGGATACTGTACGATCGCACCGAATACGTCCGGTGTAAATTCGAATGTCTTGTAGTCACCTGTAACAACCCGGATACCTTGTGGAATCATGCGGGTGTGGATAACCGCCAACGTAGAAGCAAATACGTTTTCGTCTACGAACAACGTGTTGGCTCCGGCTTTTGCCTGTGCGCGGCTGCGGCTTCCGTAGAACATGGTTGCAGCTTCGGCAGCGGCTGTCGCTTCGTCGAGCAGCGAGCAGTTTGCCAGCGGCAGGCCTGTCAGTTCGCAAATGACGGTCTGGAAATTCAGCAGCGCTTCCAGGCGGCCCTGCGACACTTCTGCCTGATAAGGCGTGTACGAAGTGTACCAAACCGGATTCTCGAATACATTACGCTGGATAGGAGCCGGGCAAACAGTGTCGTACCAGCCCATTCCGATGTAAGAAGTGAAAACTTCGTTTTTGGAAGCCAGTTCCGAGATGTGTTCGGCAAACTCACGTTCAGTCATGGGTTCGGGAAGGTTAAGCGGCTCTTTCAAGCGGATGTTGGACGGGATGGTCTGATCGATCAGCTCGTCAACCGACTTAACGCCGATAGCCTGTAGCATGGAAGGAATGTCTTCCGCCGAAATACCTACGTGACGGTTTACAAATTTATTTGTGTCCATAATATTATGTAGTTTATAAATAGGGATTATTAAACTTTTCGTCGAAGACTCTCGTCTCCGGCCCATGTCCCGGATAGATTACGGTCTCGTCGGGCAGGGAGAGGAGTTTGTCGCGGATAGCCGCTACCAGCACTTCCTGGTTTCCTCCCCAAAGGTCCGTCCGGCCGATGCTTCCGGCAAACAGGGCGTCGCCGACAATGGCAAAGCCGTTCTTCTTATTATAGAAGGCGACACTGCCGGGAGAATGTCCGGGGACGGTCAGCACCTGCAGCTCGGATGTTCCGAACCTGATGGTTTCGCCTCCGACAATATATTTTTCTACCGGAACGTTTTCCACATGCTGGCGCAGCCCGAACAGTTTGGCCTGTTCGTCAGGCGAAGGCAGTTTCTCCACATCCAGCTTGTTGGCTTCCGGATTGAGCCCGTATGTCTTGTGTATAAAACCGTTCCCGAACACATGATCCACGTGCAGATGCGTACAAAGCAGATGCTTCAGCGTCAGTTTATTCTCGGAAATGAAGTCGCTCAACTCCTTTTCCTCTTCTTTGCGGCAGCAGCCACAGTCGATCAGCACGGCTTCGCGCGTCTCGTCATACAACAGGAATGTGTTTTCCTGGAAATAGTTAAACTCGAACGATTTTATTGTAATCATAACGGTACGTACACTACTTTTTTAGTTTGGAAAAATTCTTCTTTAAAATGGTCACTCAGGTTGAGACTGACAGCTTGATTGCGGAATGGCAATATTTCATGCTGTAATTCCCCTCCCTTCAAACAAATCAAACCATTTGGAAGAGCATTTTGTTGTTCCTTTTTAATATTCTTACGGACAATTTTCACCAGATCGGCAAGCGGCATGACGGCGCGGCTCACGACAAAGTCGAAAAGCCCCTTTTCCTCCTCGGCGCGGCAGTGGCGGAAGGTGACGTTTTTCAGGCCGATGGCTTCGGCAACAGCTTGTCCGACCTTGATCTTTTTCCCGATGCTGTCCACCAGGTGGAATTGCACGTCCGGCATCAGGATTGCCAGCGGGATACCGGGAAAACCGCCTCCCGTACCGATGTCCATCACGGTCGACCCGTCTTTGAACCGCAACATCTTCGTCAGCCCTAACGAGTGGAGGACATGATGCAGATAGAGGTTCTCTATATCTTTGCGCGAAATCACATTGATTTTAGCATTCCAGTCTGCATACAGGGGAAACAAGGCGTCTATCTGTGCTTGCTGCCCGTCCGTCAGTTCCGGAAAATAGGCTTTAAGAATAGACAATTGGCTATTGACAATTGCCGGTTGATCGTTGGCGGCCGACTGTGTTTCGTTTGTGTTGATTGGCTCCATTAACAATAAGTATATGAAGTATTATTTCTTACTTTTTAATTCTTAATTCTCAATTAGTTTCGAAATCGGGCTGTCTTTCTTCAACAAATACTGTATTTCATCGTATGGGAGAAATACGTTTGTAGCCCCTACGACATAGGCCGCTACCTCATACTCATTGAATGTATAAGTGATCCCGTTCCCGTCGATCAGGAAATTACCGTTCGGAAAGATCTCTTCGATGCTGAAGAAACCGATGTTTTCCAGGTCTTTGGCGTTCTCCACATTGTTTTGTTTGGCAATATGGTCGACCAGTATCTGGGCGAGGCTGTCCTGGTAGTTATCGATAAAGATGTCTTCCTCTGTGATCGCGTTGCCTGTTTTGAGGTTGATCACATGGTTGTTATAGGCATGTGCTCCATGCGCTCCGCCTGTGTAGTTCTCAAATCTCACGGTATAGCTCAGAATGTCGTTCTGGTTGTAGGCGATCTCGTCGGACGATGATTCGTAATAAGAGAACCAGGCTCCTACCGGCAGATCGTCTTTCTTCTCTAACTCGGCCTTAAAGTCGGTCTCCAACTCCTTATAAGCATCCAGATAATCTTCCGTGTATTTGGCTGCTGCTTCTTCCGGCGACAGATTCTCATAGTTTTCCCCGAAGTAGGAGAGAACGAAGTCGTCCTGGATTTTCTTCAGTATTTCTTTGTTTGCGAATTTAACCGGATAGATGAAGTTTAATTGGAAATCACAATTCGGGTTATCCGGATTCTCCAACAGGTGATATGTCTTTTCTACCCGAATGGAATCGAACTTGATTTCATTGTCCTCCGTCTGTTTTGTATTGGTGTTGCAACTTGTTACAAACATACCCAAAAGGAAACATACAACCAGACTTTTGCCTATTTGTGTACTCATCGGAATCATAGATTTTAGATAATACTTTAAGCTGCAAATGTACGCTATTATCTTTTAATAAACGAATGCTTCCTTTTTAAATTTTCCTTGCGGCCGGATCGATTTTCCCGGCAACTAATTGCCTGTCGACAATCGTCAGCAGGCCTGCCGACAATTGTGAGCAAACCTGTCGACAATTGTGAGCAGGCTTGCCGACAATTGTCGGCAGGCAAACGAATGCAAAACAGATATGCGATAGAAGATGGGAGAAATATACAAAAATAAACGCTAATTTGAAAACCTTTTGAGAAAAAGACTCTACCATAGCCTTTGTAAAACGAACAAATCGCTTATATTTGCAACGTGTGTACGCACACCTCTTGAACCTGTGTAAAAAATAACAAATGGCTTATGTCTTATTCTAATTACTATGCAGCTTCCGGGCTTTTTCATGGATCAATGTCGTCGGTAATGGGAACACAGTTTGACATTCTGATGGTCGGCAGTGATTCTGTTTTGCTTGGTACGGTTTGGGAAAAGATCGAGTCGGAAGTCCGGCGGTTGGATAAGATGTTGAACCGCTTCGATCCGGAGAGTGAGGTGTCGTTTGTCAATCGGGAAGCCGGGCATTATCCGGTATCGGTAGGTGAAGAACTTTGGGATATATTGCAGAATTGCAAGCGTTATTATGAATTGACGGGAGGATATTTCGATATTACTTTGCAGGGATTTAATCAGTTATTGCTTACGGAAGAGGACAAGAGCATCTTTTTCTTCTCCGAATCTTTACATATTGATCTTGGCGGGTACGGGAAAGGATATGCGCTTGCGAAAATACGGGAATTACTGGAAGAAAATGGGGTCGCTAAAGCGCTTGTGAATTTCGGAAACAGTTCGGTGCTGGCTGTCGGCACACATCCATGCGGGGCGTATTGGCCCGTCGGGCTCGATAATCCGTTCACGAAAGAGCGGGTGGCGGATCTGAAACTGTGCGATAGTTCGCTTTCGACATCGGGAAACATGCCTTCGCATCCGCGCCATATTGTAAACCCGCATACCGGGACGTTCGTGGAGGAGAAGAAAATGGTGTCGGTCGTAGCGAAAGATCCGGTGGTGGCGGAAATATTGACTACCGCTTTTATGATTGCCGACGATGAGCGTATTCCGGAAATTGCCTCGCAATTTGATATTTATGAAAAACATGTATATAAGTTATGAAAAATGATGAGAATTCAGTCAATTTAAGCCGGCGGGACTTCTTCAAGGAGTTGGGAATGATCGGCGGAGGCGGCGCGCTGCTTTCCGCATTTCCCTGGTTGCAGTCCTGTAGCGCAGACGACAAGGCGCTGATTGCCAAGGAGAAAGTGCGGATCGGCTTTATCGGTACAGGTTCACGTGGGCAATACCATTTGAATAACCTAAAGACGATTCCTTGTGCGGAAGTGGTTGCCTTGTGCGATAATTATCCTCCCCACCTGAAAGAGGCTTCGGCCCTTTATCCGAAAGCAAAGATGTATAATGATTACCGGAAGCTGCTGGAAGACAAAGATGTCCAGGCTGTTATGATTGCCACACCGTTGTATGAACATGCGCATATCACAATCGATGCCTTGCATGCAGGCAAACATACATTTTGCGAGAAATCGATGGCGATGACTTGTCCGGATTGCCTGGATATGTATAATGTATTCAAGGAGTCGGGTAAAGTGATGTTCATCGGACAGCAGCGTTTGTACGATCCTAAATATGTAAAGGCGATGGAGATGATCCATGCCGGCCTGTTGGGCGAGATCGGTTCGATACGGGCTTACTGGTTCCGTAATAACGACTGGCGCCGTCCGGTTCCTTCACCCGATCTGGAGCGTAAGATCAACTGGCGTTTATATAAGGAATATTCATGCGGTCTGGTGACTGAGCTGGCAACCCACCAGTTGCAGGTCGGTAACTGGGCGCTGAAGATGTTGCCGGAGAAAGTGACCGGTATGGGTGATATTATATATTGGAAAGACGGCCGCGATGTGTACGACAGTATCAACCTGATCTATCATTATCCGAACGGCGTGAAGATGACTTACGAGTCGATGATCGCCAATAAGTTCTATGGGCTCGAAGAAGAAATCCTGGGCAGCAAGGGAACGATGGAACCGGAAAAAGGCAAATACTATTTTGAAGATGTCGAGCCGGCCCCCGGTATTCTGCAACTGATCAACCAGATCGAGCATAAAGTGTTCGACAATGTTTCGTTTGCCGGTCCGAGCTGGGTGCCTGAGACGGCATCGATAAACAAGGGACATCTGATTATGGACAAGGTGACGACAATCAGCGGACAATCGTCGGTCGGAGCTGCAGGCGATGGCTCTGTCGAACTGGTTACCGCCTTCTGCGAAGCCGCTATTACCGGAAAACCGGCTCCGAACCTGGTGGAGGAAGCCTATTATTCTTCCGTGCTGGGCTTGTTGGGCTTGCAGGCGATCGATGAAGGACGGGTGGTTACTTTCCCGGATGAATATAAAATACCGTATCTAAATTTTGCATGATTATGAAAGACATCTTATTAACTGTAAAGAGGCAAAAAACGGAAATTAAGATTTTCTGTGTTTGTATCGTGCTCGCTTATCTGATGAACATCATTTCGATCATTGCATACGGTACAAGTTGGTCTGAACTTTGGACGCAATCCTTGTGGATGCTGCTTATAACCTGCGGCTTTTACGGATTGTCGATAGTGCTCCGCCTGCTGTATTATGGGATACGGCTGTTAAAAAAATAAAACGCCAATAAGTAGGCGTATATTAGGAAAATACATTAGTTTTAAGGTGTGTCGAAAGGTTTTTGGCACACCTTTTTTAATGAAAAACACAGATGATGATAAAAAATGTCTAAATAAGATAATTTTGTAATGTAAAGATTTGGGATGTCTTTGATTAAAATGTATCTTTGACACCATCGAGAAAAACTTGAGGGGAGATGGGCGGTGAAAATGAAGACATATTATTGCTAAAACTAATCAAGCAGGGAGATCAGGCTGCCTTCAGGCATCTGTTTTATCAATATGTCGATTCGTTGGAACGTTTTGCCAATTATTATATCCACGACCGGGAGAAAGCACAGGAATTGGTGCTTGATATCTTTACTTATATATGGGAAAACCGTCAGTATTTTGAAATAAAGCTCTCCTTTAAGTCTTACTTGTTCCAGGCTGCACGCAATAAGGCCTTCACGCATATACGGGATAAAAAGGTTCCGGTTTATCTGGAAGAGATCGAGAGTATGGATATTGTTCAGGATTCTGATTCGGAGCTGGAGGCTGAGGAACTTCATCGTTTAATAGAGGAAGCGGTCTCTCTTCTGCCGGATAAATGTCGTGAGATATTCCAAAAGAGCCGGAAAGAAAACTTTACCAATAAAGAAATAGCCGAACAGCTTCATCTTTCAGAAAAAACCGTAGAGGGACAAATTACTATTGCTCTTAAGAAAATCAAGGCTTACCTTGGTGACTCCTATACCTTCCTGTGGTAAAAGTGGCATTTTTACAATAAAAAATTCAATTTGCTTTAGGGGATACTCTTTCTTTTTGAGTCTCACTATATAAAAATGGCAAAGATGAATAAAAATATACCGTGGGATATTATTATAAAGAGACTCAAGTATGAGATTTCCGAAGAGGAGCAGGCGGAATTGGATGTCTGGCTTTCCGAAGAGGAAAACAAGGCTGTGTTTCGTGAACTGCAACTCGTATGGCTATCCATTGTGGAAAGTGGCATGGGATATACTTCGAATGCCGATACGTTGTGGAAGAAGATGGAACTCCGCATGAAAGAAAAAGAGAAAGAACCGAAGGTCGTTAAATTTTCACGCTCTTCTTTCCGCTGGTTGTCGGGTGCCGCTTCCATATTATTGTTCCTGCTGCTTTCTGCTACCTCTTATATGACCGTAGAGTGGTATAAAGCAAGTACATCCGTGCTTACTTATTCTTCTTTCGGGGGCAAATCGAAGGTGATTTTGCCGGATGGTACGCATGTCTGGCTGAATACGGAATCGACTCTGGAATATTCGACTTCTTTATGGACTAAAAAGCGGAACGTCCATTTGAAAGGAGAGGCCTATTTTGAGGTGGCGAAAGATCCGGATCATCTTTTTACCGTCAAAAGTAGCGGGGTGGCCGTCAAAGTGTATGGCACGGTTTTCAATGTGGAGGCGCATGAGAAAGATAAAAATGTAAATGTCAGTCTGTTGTCCGGCTCGGTTCTGGTCGAGAATTCCGGCATATCCAAGAAGCTGGAACCGGGAGAGATTGCCGTTTGCCCGAAAAATGAACCGAATATCAAGACCGAAAAGTCGGATGTCGCTTTTTCGTCCATGTGGGCGCAGGAATCTGTTCGTTTTGAAAAACAATCAATTCGTGAATTGACTAAATATTTGTCGAAATGGTATGGTGTGAAGATTATCCTGGACCCGTCGGTACCAACGGACCAGGCATACACGTTCTCGATCAAGCATGAACCTCTGGAAGAGGTGCTCCGGCTGATGGCGAGGGTGAATCCGATACAGTACAGTTTTGATGAAAACAATGTCGTGATAATAACGAATAAATATAAACAATTAAAAGAGTAATGCCTATGAAGCAACATTCATGAAAAACATTTCTATTAAACACAAAGCACAAAGTTATTAATCAATAAATTATAAATCTTTTAAAACAAGTTATGAAGAAACAAAACTTCTTTGGTTTCAGGTGGTCTTATTATAAGAAGATGCCACTATACATAAGTATTTTTTTGTTGTTGGCAAGTTTTCCGGAGATGGGTATGGCGAAGGCGCAGTTCCAGTCTATCACTCTCCATTTGGAAAATGCATTGTTGAGTGAAGCACTATCGCAGATTGAAAAGGCAAGCGGCTATTCTTTCTTCTATGATGAGAATAAGGTCAACTTGTCGCACCGGGTGAGCATCGATGCGGAAAATACGGAGTTGAAGGATATTTTATCCAATATTCTTGCGTCGACGGGCATGACTTTCGAAATATCGAATAATCAGATTGTTTTGATACCCGCCAAGAAAACGGGTGAAACCCAGAGTCTTCCCGTCGCTTCATCGCAGCAGCAACAGGGCAAGACGGTGACTGGAACCGTTCTGGACAACCTGGGGGAACCGGTCATCGGCGCAAATGTCGTGCAGAAAGGTACGACCAACGGTGTCATTACGGATATAGACGGCCGGTTTGTCCTGACAGTTCCGGAAGACGCGGTACTGGTTGTTTCCTATATCGGTTACAGCTCGCAGGAAGTGGCCGTGAAGAACAACACGACATTCAAGGTCGTATTGAAAGAGGATACCGAAATGATAGATGAAGTTGTCGTTATCGGTTATGGTAGCGTCAAGAAGTCCAACCTGACCAGTTCGGTCTCAAAAATCACGGACGAAGCCGTTAAGGATCGTCCGCTGACTACGGTTGGTGAGGCTTTTCAGGGCCAGTTGGCGGGTGTACAGGCACAGGCGACCAATGGCGGTATTCCGGGTGAGGACATGACCATCCGTATCCGTGGTGTCAATACCGTGAACGGCGACAGCAGTCCGCTGTATGTCATCGACGGTGTGCCGCGTGACAATATGAACGGCCTCAATCCTTCCGATATCGCTACTATCCAGGTTTTGAAAGATGCCTCCGCTACCGCTATCTACGGTTCCCGTGGTGCCAATGGCGTTGTCCTGATAGAGACAAAGACAGGTACAGGCAAGCCGTCGGTCACTTTTGATGCTTATTACGGATTGCAGGTGGCCGAGAAAAGCCTGGATACGATGACCGGTCCGGAATATGTCGCCTACAACTGGATGATGCGTAACTACTGTCATATTTTTGAGAACGGCGGTAGCCTGAGTGACCCCCAGTCGGATCGAAACATAGCGAATCAGGTGCCGGAGTGGTGGAAGACATATACGGACTTTACCGACTGGCAGCAGAAAGTCTTACGTACGGCTCCTATCCAGAGTTACGTAGCTTCCGCTTCCGGCCAGAATGATATGGGAAGTATTTATATGTCGGTCGGTTATCAGAATCAGAAGGGTATCATTATCAATACGGATTATTCCCGTTATAATATCCGTTTGAACGGTAGCCTGAATGTCACCAAGAATATAAAGGTAGGGGCTAATATCTCCGTAGCGACTTCCACCCAGAAGATGGCAGGCGTCAACTTAGGAGATCGCAAGGGGAAAGATTCCGGCGTACACCACGCCTTGATGATGTCTCCGTTAGTTAAGCCGGGACAGACGATCCGTACGGAGGAAAATACGGCAGGTTCGGTTTCTGAAAACGAATATGGCGCAAACTGGATCGACCCGGTCGCACAGTTGGAGAATACGACTGACGATATGAACACCACACGTGTCCAGACTTCTGTTTGGGGAGAATGGGCGATCATTCCGGGTTTAACCTACAAAATCCAGTACAGTAACAACTATGACGGTTCGACTTACGAGTACTTTCAGCCGGCGTCCGTCAACATGAGCAAGTACAGCTCTTCAGGAAGCAGCTATTCGGAACGTTACAACGACTGGGTAATCCAGAATACCTTGACTTACGACAAAATGTTCGGAAGCGATCACCACCTGAACGTCCTTCTCGGACAGAGCGCCGAAAAGCAACGTTACTATATCGGTAACATGGCTGCCGACGGTTGGCCTTATGAAACAATCGGGACTCTGAATGTCGCAACGATCGCCACTAAAGCCAGCACAGAGCATACCAATTATACAAATGCCTCTTTCTTCGGCCGTGTCAGCTACGACCTGAAAGACCGTTATTTGATTTCTGCCAGTATCCGCCGTGACGGTTCTTCCCGTTTCGGTATGAACTCCAAATGGGGTACTTTCCCCTCCGTTTCCGCCGGATGGAAGATTAACGAAGAGAGCTTTATGGAACGCGCTACCTGGATCAACCTCTTGAAAGCACGTGTGTCTATGGGTACTTCCGGTAATGACCGTATCGGCGATTACGCTTATATCTCTCAACTCGGATCGTATAACGCAGCCTTTGGCAATGCGTTGCAATCCGGTGCGGCGGGCAGCAATATCGCCAATGCCGACCTGAAGTGGGAGCAGACCCGTTCCTGGGACTTCGGTCTCGATTTCTCTGCGTTCCGCAATCGTTTGCAGTTTAATTTCGACTATTATGTGAATACGACCAGCAACCTGTTGTTCGATGTGCCTGTGCCTTACGCAACCGGTTATGAATCACAGATGACCAATATCGGTAAGATCCGTAACCAGGGATGGGAATTGGACATCACTTCACACAACATCGACAATGGCCGTTTTTCCTGGAGCACGAGCCTGAACCTTTCCCGCAACAGGAACAAAGTGTTGGATATGGGCGGCATCGAATCGTTTACCGTTTCCCAAAACGGGCAGCAGTTCATCACCCGTGTGGGCGGACCCGTCTCCCAGTTTTATGTGTACCGGACGGACGGTATATTGGAAGCAAGCGACTTTGACGCCAATGGTAAGGCGCTTGTCCCTATCCTGAGCGGTCAGATGGAAGGAACATGCCAGTTGGTCGATACCGATAAAGACGGCAGAATCACCACTGCCGATATGGTTCCTTACGGCAACAACCTGCCTGACCTTACCTGGGGTTTGACGAACCGCTTCTCATATAAGAATTTTGATCTGAGTATCCTGATCCAGGGCCAGTTCGGAGGCGACATTCTGAACCTGGGTGCACGCCATAACGACGACGGCGGTAACTTCAACCGTACTTTGATGAGCCGCTGGTTGAACTGCTACAAGCCAGCCGATATGATGGAAGCACTTACGGACCCCGGTTTGCAGTCCTATATAAAGGAACATAATATAGATGTCTCCTGGGATGGCCGGACCCCGGTCGGTCGGCCCTGGAATGAAGGCGCCACCGATTGGCGTATCTATGATGCGACTTATGTACGTATCAAGAATATCACGCTCGGCTATACATTCCCGAAATCCGTGCTTCAGAAGACCAAACTTCAGGGGCTGAAGGTCTACGGTTCGGTAGATAATGTCTATACATTCTCGGACTATCCGGGCTATACGCCTGAAACAAGCAGCTACGGCGACGGTAACACCATGATGGGTGTCGACTACAGTACATATCCGTTGAGTCGTAAATTCACAATAGGTTTAACAGTTAATTTCTAAATAAAGAGCTATCTTATGAAAATACATATTAAAACATTTGGGTTAATACTGGCAATGGCTTCCGGTTTTATGTGCAGTTGCAGTGAGTTTCTGGATGAAAGTCCGGAATCGACTTACAATACGGAAACATTCTACACTTCGCAGACTGACTTTGAATATGCGATCACTGCCGTTTATGCAGCACAACAGGATTTGTATGACGGTGAATACGGATTGTTACGTATGAACAATACGCGTTCGGACGATACGGACTGTGATGATTTCAATACGTACAGTGACGGGTATGCCGTTTTTACCGACAATGCGTTGGTACAGGCAACCCGTAAGACTTATGCATCCCTGTATGTCATGATCACCCGTGCCAACTCTATTCTGGTCCGTATCGATGATGTCGAGTTCAGCAACCGGGATTTGAAAGGGTATATCAAAGGGGAAGCCTACGCGCTTCGCGGCTGGGCCTACCATTCGTTAGGCGTCTTGTTCGGCGGCGTGCCTTTGATTGTCGATGCGGAATATACCGTGGCTGAAACCCGGGCAATCGGCCGCTCCACTCAGGAAGAAACTTTCTCCCAGGCCCTTTCGGATTACCAGAAAGCGTATGACCTGTTGCCCGTTTCCTGGGATACGGAAAACATCGGACGGGTATCCAAATATGCCGCCAAGGCTCTGGAAGGCCGTCTGTACATGTTCCAGGGCAATTACCAGGCAGCACAGACCGCGCTGAAGACCGTGATCGATTCAGGCATCTATGATATGGCTGACGAATATGTGAAATGTTTCCATTCCGATAATGAGAACCAGCCGCAGAACGACCGTATCTGGGAGGTTCAGTACATCGGCGGGCAGTTAGGTGAAGGACAGAGCTTCTCCGAAGCCAGTTTGCAGGAAGATACTTCCAGTCCGTGGAATTTTGTGAGAGGTTCCAGTGCCGCGTTGAATGCATCGTCCGATATTGTGGCTGATTACGAAGAAGGCGATCTCAGAATGGGTGTCTCTATGGCAAATAACCTGACGATCAAAGGTGTCGTGGACGAACGCTATTTCTTTATCAAATTCAACCATACCAGCTATACGCCCAAAAGCAGCGACGACTGGGATGTAAACCTGCCGATCATCCGCTACACGGATGTACTGATGATGTATGCCGAGGCGGTCAATCAGATAAGCGGTCCTACGAACGAGGCTGTCGCTATCATCAACAGAGTCCGTTCACGTGCCGGGCTTGCCGACCTGACATCCGCACAGACCGCCGGCAAGGATGCGTTCCTGACGGCAATCAAGCATGAACGTCGCATCGAATTTGCATACGAGGGCTTGCGCTGGAACGACCTGATCCGTTGGAATGACGGTGTGTCTGTCATGAATAAGTTTTTCCAGTCGACAGACGAAGGAAACGGCATGTATGAAGTAGAAGGCGAATGGCGTTATATCTATGCGATCCCACAGGAAGAGATCACCCGTTACGGGGATGAATCGAAGATGTGGCAGAACGAAGGATATTAAGATTTGTTTGTGGGGGTGTCGAAAAGCACCCCCCACTCTTTTTGCATGATTCGTGAATGTTTTTGATTGATTTCTTATCATGTCTTTCCGGCGGATTGTTTTTCTTTGCCTCATAATTCTGATTAGACATGAAAAAGACAATTTTACTATTCTCAATTCTATTGGCGTCGTGCGCAGGAAAGCAGACGCAGGAGATACAGACTGTGGAACGTCTGTCCACAACATCCCGTAATGATTATTATGCCAGTAACCGGTCGCCCTTGCAGCCGCAGCAATTCATCAAACTGCCTGCCGGAAGCATCGAACCCGAAGGGTGGATCCGGCAGCAGATCGAATTACAGAAGAACGGCCTTTGCGGACATCTGGGAGAGATCAGCGCCTGGTTGCAAAAAGGCAACAACGCCTGGTTGAAGAACGGAGGCGAATGGGGCTGGGAAGAAGTTCCCTACTGGCTGCGCGGTTACGGAAATATGGCTTACGCGCTGAAAGACGAGGCGCTGCTGAAAGAAACGAAGTTCTGGATAGACGCTATCTTAGGAAGCCAACGGGCTGACGGTAACTTCGGCCCTGTCCACCTGAACGACGGTAAACAGGATTTCTGGCCGAACATGATCGTCCTCTGGATCATGCAATCCTATTATGAATACACCGGCGATAACCGGGTGATCGATTTCATGACGAACTATTGCCATTACCTGCAAACCGTTCCGGACGAGGCCTTCCTCTCCAGTTACTGGGAGAATAGCCGCGGAGGCGATAACCTCTGGAGCGTGGTCTGGCTGTATAACCGCACGGGCGACGAATCCTTGCTTCCGCTGGCCGAAAAGATACACCGGAATACGGCCAACTGGTCAAAATCCACCCAGCTCCCGAACTGGCATAACGTGAATGTCGCCCAATGTTTCCGCGAGCCGGCCACTTATTTCCTGTTTACAAAAGACTCGGCCATGCTGGCTGCCAGCTATAATGCACAGAGCCTCGTGCGCCGTGCCTTCGGACAGGTTCCCGGCGGTATGTTCGGTGCGGACGAGAACGCCCGTATCGGTTTCTTCGACCCCCGTCAGGGAACGGAGACTTGCGGCTTCGTCGAGCAGATGGCATCCGACGAGATCATGCTTCTGATCAGCGGCGATCCTTACTGGGCTGAAAACTGCGAGGATGTGGCCTTCAACAGCTATCCTGCCGCCTTGATGCCCGATTACCGGGCGCTTCGCTATCTGACCTGCCCGAATATGGCGATCAGCGATTCGCGCAACCACCACCCGGGCTTGGACAATTCCGGCCCGTTCCTGGCGATGAACCCGTTCAGCAGCCGTTGTTGCCAGCACAACCATGGTTTCGGCTGGCCTTATTATATGGAACATTTAGTGTTGGCTACGCCGGACAACGGAGTGGCAGCCGTTCTCTATAACGCCTGTAAAGCAAATGTGAAGGTGGGCGACGGGACGGAGATCACCTTGCACGAACAGACCAACTATCCTTTCGAGGAAATGACCCGTTTCACGGTCGGGACGCCCAAGGCTGTCTCTTTCCCCTTCTATCTCCGCATCCCTTCCTGGTGTAAAAACGCATCGATCCTGGTCAACGGCAAGCTGCAGCAGGCAACGTTGGAGGCCGGAACATACGCCCGTATCGAACGGGAGTGGAACAATGGCGACGAAGTGGTGCTGAACCTCCCGATGGACTATTCCGTCCGCCAGTGGCAGGGGAACAAAAACAGTGTCAGCGTCAATTACGGCCCGCTTACGCTTTCCCTGAAGATCGGCGAAAACTACCGTCAGGTCCCGAGCACGGAGACCGCCGTCTGGGATTCCAAATGGCAGGAAGGCGCCGATGCTTCTGCCTGGCCGACGTTCGAGATCCTTCCGGCAACCCCGTGGAACTACGCCCTGCGCGTCCAGTCGCCGATCACGCTACAGCGTAAAAACTGGCCGGCAGACAATAACCCGTTCACCCTCGCCTCCGTCCCGATGGAGTTCAAGGCCCAGGGTCGCTTAGTGCCGGAATGGAAGATTGACGAATACGGCTTGTGCGGCGTCCTTCCCTACGAAAACGCCCCCAAAGCCGACCGCCTGGACGAAATAACGCTGGTCCCGATGGGCGCTGCCCGCTTGCGCATCTCGGCTTTCCCGGTGGCGGAATAAGGTTTGGAACATGGAAATGAATATTTGTAAATGATGATTTATCGGTGTATTTATATCGACTGTTGGTAACTCCTTCCCCTCTCGAGAGGGGGCAGGGGGTGTGTGAATTTTCATTGAT
>OGZX01000220.1_pt1 | contig 68972 bp, 53 predicted proteins | sample 1576881 | NCBI WGS metagenome assembly OGZX01 (sample SAMEA3541542, study PRJEB24748) | human gut metagenome | biome: human gut; feature: human-associated habitat; material: faeces | place: China | collected 2012 | reverse complement strand
TTAGGACGCAAGATTTTCATTCTTGAAAGGGGGGTTCGATTCCCCCACGGGCTACCTTTCAGAAAGAGACAAAGTTGAACTTTGTCTCTTTTTTTGTTATATATCCGCATTTGACTATTTTCACACTATCCATACCTTCTAAGTCAATTATTTTCACTACATTTGTTAGCTTTTTTAGACAGACAGATAATAACAGATTTTAAACGATAAAGACTCATGAGTGAAGAAATTAAGAATACTTCTACAGAATACTCTGCGGATAGTATTCAGGTACTTGAAGGGTTAGAGGCAGTGCGTAAAAGACCGTCTATGTATATTGGCGATACCAGCGAAAGAGGCCTGCACCATTTAGTATACGAAGTTGTTGACAACTCTATTGATGAAGCATTAGCCGGATACTGTTCCCGAATAGAAGTAGTGATAAACGAAGACAACTCTATCTCGGTAACTGACGACGGCCGTGGTATTCCGGTAGATATTCATGAGAAAGAAGGCGTATCGGCGCTTGAAGTCGTATTGACCGTTCTCCATGCAGGAGGTAAGTTCGACAAAGGTTCTTACAAAGTATCCGGAGGTTTGCACGGTGTAGGTGTATCCTGTGTAAACGCACTTTCCACTTACCTGAGAGCAGAAGTACGTCGCGACGGAAAAATCCACATGCAGGAATTCGCTTGCGGCAAGCCGCTTCATTCCGTCGAAGTAATCGGCGAAACCGAGACGACAGGCACAAAAATCATGTTTAAGCCGGACGGAAGCATCTTTACCGTAACGGAATACAAATATGAGATTCTGGCTACCCGCCTGCGTGAGCTCGCCTTCCTGAATGCAGGTATCACACTTACCCTGACAGACAAACGTGTAACCAAAGAAGACGGCAGCTATAAATCCGACACATTCCATTCCGATGAAGGTTTGAAAGAATTTGTCCGCTACGTAGACCGCTCCAAAGAACAGCTGATTCCGGACGTGATCCATATCACAACAGAAAAACAGGGTATCCCGGTAGAAGTAGCTATGACATACAACACCTCGTTCAACGAAAGTGTATTCTCGTATGTAAACGACATCAACACCATAGAAGGAGGTACGCACCTGTCCGGTTTCCGTCGCGGTCTGACCCGTACGCTGAAAAAGTATGCGGACGACTCCAAACTGTTGGAAAAGGCTAAGGTTGAAATCTCCGGTGACGACTTCCGCGAAGGTCTGACAGCCGTTATCTCGATCAAGGTTGCGGAACCTCAGTTTGAAGGACAGACCAAGACGAAGTTAGGAAACAACGAAGTGACCGGTGCAGTAGACCAGGCTATCGGCGAAGCATTAGGCTATTACTTGGAAGAACATCCGAAAGAAGCCAAGGTAATTGTCGACAAGGTAATCCTGGCAGCCCAGGCACGCCAGGCTGCCCGTAAGGCACGCGAACTGGTACAACGCAAATCGCCGATGACAGGTGGCGGTCTTCCCGGCAAATTGGCAGACTGTTCATCCAAAGACGCCGCCCTTTGCGAGTTGTTCCTCGTCGAAGGGGACTCTGCAGGCGGTACAGCCAAGCAGGGACGCGACCGTAACTTCCAGGCAATCCTGCCGCTCCGCGGTAAGATCCTGAACGTGGAAAAAGCGATGGACCACAAGATCTTCGAAAGCGAAGAAATCCAGAATATCTTCCGCGCAATGGGTGTGACGATCGGAACCGAAGACGACCCGAAGGAACTGAACCTGAGCAAACTGCGTTACCATAAGGTGATTATCATGACCGATGCCGATGTGGACGGAAGCCACATTGCCACATTGATCCTGACCTTCTTCTTCCGCCGCATGCGTGCATTGATCGAGAACGGCTATGTTTATCTGGCTACTCCTCCCCTCTACCTGTGTAAGAAGGGTAAGGTAGAAGAGTATTGCTGGACAGACCAGCAGCGCCAGGTATTCATCGACAAATATGGCGGTGGTAATGAGAACCAGATTCATACACAGCGCTACAAAGGTTTGGGAGAAATGAACGACCACCAGTTATGGGACACGACCATGAACCCGGAAAACCGTACGCTGAAGCAAATCACAATCGACAGCGCAGCCGAAGCAGACCAGATATTCTCCATGTTGATGGGTGAAGACGTTGGTCCGCGCCGCGAGTTTATCGAAGAGAATGCTACGTATGCGAACATTGATGCGTAAAGAATCCCATGGGCATGCAATTTCGGTTGAATGGGCATGAAACTGAAATTGCATGCTCATCCGACTACTTCTTCATAATTCATAACTCATAATTCATAATTCTATGAAAGTCCGTCGTCCGAATTTAGAGGCCCTCTACAGGGAAGTTGATAATTATATACCGAAAAAAGAACGTCTTCAACCTCCCCGCATAGGAATATCCGCTAACCGGAAAGACGGACTTTCATGTATAGCCGAAACGTATGTACAGGCAGTGTTGAAGGCCGGAGGCGCTCCGGTATTAGTTCCTGTAATTACGGATATCGAAGCATTGACAGCTATCGTTAACGGACTGGACGGATTGGTTATGAGCGGCGGCGGCGACATCAACCCGCTTTACATGCAGGAAGAACCGATCCCGGCCCTGCAGGATGTAGACAGCTACCGGGACGAATACGACCTGATTCTGCTCCGTCTGGCTACGAACCGCCAACTGCCTGTTATGGGAATATGCCGCGGTCACCAGATACTGAATGTGGCATTCGGCGGCGGTGTCTATCAGGATATCCACTCCCAACATGCGCAAAAGCTGCTGAAACACAGCCAGACACTCCCCCGCGAGCAAGCATCCCATTCCGTCACGCTCAGCGACGGGCCTTCCAAACTCCGCACCATGCTGGACGGAGCGCCGGAACTCCTGGTTAACTCTTTCCATCACCAGGCAATCAAAGAGCCGGCGTCCGAATTTATCGCGACGGCAACAGCTCCCGACGGCATCAACGAGGCGATGGAACATCCCGAAAAGGAGATATTCAGCGTACAATGGCATCCCGAAGCAATGGCATCCAACGACGACGAACAGATGTTGAAACTATTCAGGCATCACGTCGAATCGTCCCGCCTGTTCAAAGAAGCCAAACGCATCCACCACCGGAACGTGACGCTCGATTCGCATACCGACACCCCAATGATTTTCCCCGGCGAGTTCAACATCGGCCACAAAGAAGGCGGCAAAGTAAACCTTCCCCTTATGGAAGAAGGACTGATAGATGCAGCCATCATGGTCGCCTACATCCCGCAAGGACCGAGAGACGACGCTTCGTTGCAGAAAGCAACCGGCTACGCGATAAACCGCCTGCAGGAAATACACCGGCAGATGGATATAAACCGTACCCGTATGTGTATCGCCTATACGCCCCAGGAAGTGCACGTTCTGAAAGCTGCCGGCAAGAAAGCGATCATGCTGGGCCTGGAAAACGGATACGCCATCGGCAAAGATATCGAAAACATCACCCGCTTCCGTGACATGGGCGTTTCCTATATAACCCTTTGTCACAACGGGAACAACGATATCTGCGACTCGGCACGAGGCGAGGCGGAATGGAACGGACTAAGTCCTTTCGGGAAAGAAGTGATCCGCAAGATGAACAAACTCGGCATACTGGTCGACATCTCGCATGCCGCAGAAAGCACGTTCTACGATGCGTTGGAAACCAGTGCCTGCCCGATTATCGCCTCCCACTCTTCCGCCCGTGCACTCTGCAACCATCCCCGCAACCTGACGGACGAACAGTTGAAAGCGCTGGCGGCACAAGGCGGCGTGGTACAGGTATGCCTCTACAAAGGTTTTATCAACGAAGATGCCGAAAAAGCATCCCTGAGCGATGCCATCCGCCACATCACCCACATTGTCGACCTGATCGGAATCCACCATGTAGGCATCGGTTCGGACTTTGACGGAGACGGCGAACTGATTGGATGCCGCGCCAGCAACGAGTTGATAAACATCACAATGCGTCTTTTAAAAGAAGGATATACAGAAAACGACATAGCTAAAATATGGGGAGGCAACCTGTTGCGCGTGATGAACAAAGCGCAATCAGCCTCCGATAACAAATAACACAAATTGATATGAAAAGACTTATTTGTACCGCATGCGCCTGTATTCTGTTAACTGGCGGACAAACTGATTTACAGGCACAACAGCCTGATTTGAAACGATTTTACGCGTTGACCGATTCCTGCGACGTCAATATGCGCGCACCTTACATCCCGCTTATCGGCGTATCGTCCAGTTTCAATAACGGCCGGCCTTCCGTTTCAAACGACTATATCCAGGCCATAATCAAAGCTGGAGGAGCACCCATTATCATCCCGGCCACGACAGACGGGACCGTTCTGCGCTCTATCATCGCCAATCTGGACGGCTTGGTGCTGACCGGTGGGGAAGATATCGATCCGCTCTGGTTCAATGAAGAACCGGACCTGCATATAGAGGATGTCAACCCGTTCCGCGATAAATATGATTTAAAGGTAGTCAAACTGGCAAGCGACCGGAATATTCCGATTCTGGGTATCTGCCGGGGAGAACAATTAATAAATGTAGCGTTCGGCGGTACGCTCTACCAAGACATACCGTCCCAATGCAAACACGCAATCAAGCATGTGCAGACCGCTCCCTACCAATCGCCTTCGCATACGGTTGCAATTGAAAAAGATTCGCAGTTGGCACGTATTTTGGGGCAAGATACCGTATATGCCAACTCCCTACACCACCAGTCCGTTAAGAACGTTGCTCCCGGATTCCGGATCATCGCCTCTTCCAAAGACGGAATAATAGAAGGCATCGAAGCCTGGCCGGACCGCCCCATCCTCGGCGTACAGTGGCATCCCGAAGGGCTGACTGCCGGCGGCGATACGACCATGCTCAAACTATTCCGTTTCCTGGTCGGGAAAGCCGATACATTCCATCTTGCCAAAGAGATGCATAAAGGCTTCCTTTCCGTAGACACGCATACCGACACACCTTTCTGGTTCAAACGGGCAGGATTCAGCATCGGCGACCGCGAACGGAACCGGGTGAACATCCCGAAGATGGAAGAAGGCCGTCTGGACGGTGTCTTCCTGGCAGCCTGGATCGGACAGGGCAAACGGGACGACGCATCCCTGCAACAAGCTGTTGAGAAAGTGACCGGACTGATTGAAGGCATCCATGAACAGGCCGAAGCCAACAAGGATCTATGCGGCATCGCCGTCACTCCCGAAGATTTCATCCGCCTGAAAAAAGAAGGTAAGAAAGCATTCTTTATCGGAATTGAAAACGGATACGGGATCGGAAAAGACTTAAGTAACATCGCCCGTTTCAAATCGATGGGAGTGAATTACATCACGCTTTGCCATTCATACGATAACGATATTTGCGACTCTTCCACCCACACCAAGAGGGAGTGGAAAGGGTTAAGCCCTTTCGGCGAAGAAGTGGTCAGAGAGATGAACCGGCAGGGAGTTATGATCGACATGTCCCATGCCTCGGAAGAGTCGTTCTTCGACGTGTTGAAACTGACAAAGGCTCCTATCCTCTGCTCCCATTCCTCCTCACGGGCGATCTGCGATCACGACCGTAACCTGACGGATGAACAACTTCGCGCACTTGCCGCAAACGGCGGAGTGGCACAGGTATGCCTGCTCGACGCCTATATCAACAAGGACGAGAAGAAGGCCTGCCTGACAGATGCCATCGAACATATCGACCACATGGTGAAAGTGGCCGGGATCGACCATGTCGGGATCGGCTCGGACTTTGACGGCGGAGGAGGTATTATCGGCTGCGAGAGTGACAACGATTTTATCCAGATAACTGTTAAACTGATAGAAAAAGGATATTCGGAAGAAGATATTGCTAAAATATGGGGAGGCAACCTGATGCGTGTGCTGACAGCCGTTCAGGCGACCGCCTCGACTAACCAGTTATAAACGACAAGATATGACTAAACTGATTTTATTATTATGCACAATGGCCCTGTTTGCATGCGGTCAGAAAGGTTCCGGTGAGACGACGGAACCCGCGACGGAAGTGAAGAAAACGACGGCGACATCGGCACCCTCTTTTGATGCCGACAGTGCTTATTCGTATGTAGATAAACAGGTTTCATTCGGCCACCGGGTCCCTAACACGCCGGCACATAAGGCTTGCGGCGACTATTTAGTATCCGAACTGAAACGCTTCGGCGCACAGGTCTACGAGCAGGAGATGACACTCACCGCCTACGACGGTACTCCGTTGGAATCGCGTAACATCATCGGCGCCTACAACCCGAACAGCGACAAGCGCATAATCCTTTTCGCCCATTGGGACACACGTCCTTATTCGGACCATGACCCCAACCCGGCCAACTACCGTAAGCCGCTCGACGGAGCAGACGACGGGGCCAGCGGTGTAGGTGTCCTGCTTGAAATCGCCCGCCAATTCAGTATGAAAGCTCCGAACATCGGCGTGGACATTATCTTCTTTGATGCAGAAGACTACGGGACACCCGAATTTGCAAAAGACAGATACAGCGATACCAGCGACACGTGGTGCCTCGGCAGCCGTTTCTGGGGCAAGAACCCGCATAAGCCGGGCTACAAAGCCGAATTCGGCATCCTGCTCGATATGGTCGGGGCTAAAGACGCCGTGTTCTATAAGGAATATATCTCCATGAAGTATGCCGCCCGCTATGTGGACGAAGTATGGGAAGTCGCCCGTAACCTCGGCTACGGCAAATACTTTATCAATGCAAGCGGTGGCGGCGTAACCGACGATCACGAAGCGGTAATCCAGGAGACCGGCATCCCCTGCTTAGACATTATCAATTATGACCCGCAGTCGGATAAAGGTTTCCGCGACCATTGGCATACGCAGAACGACAACATGGGCAATATAGACAAAAACGTGCTGAAAGCCGTCGGCCAGACTGTGCTCGAAGTAGTGTATGGGAATTAAAAATTGAGAATTGAAAATTGAAAATTAGATAAGAAGATGAGTATCAATGAACTTCAGGACCAGGTGATCGAAGAGTTTTCAGACTTCGACGACTGGATGGACAAGTATGCGTTACTGATAGACCTCGGTAACTCGCTTCCCCCTTTGGAGGAAAAGCACAAAACCGAGAGCAATCTGATAGAAGGTTGCCAGAGCCGCGTTTGGTTACAGGCGGATTACGTAGACGGCAAAATCCTGTTTAAAGGCGAGAGCGATGCGGTGATCGTAAAAGGGATCGTCTCCCTGCTGATCAACATTATTTCCGGCCATACTCCGCAGGAAATACTGGATGCCGACCTCTATTTCATCGAAAAGATCGGCCTCAAAGAGCATCTCAGCCCCACCCGCTCGAACGGCCTGGTCGCCATGGTCAAACAAATGCGCATGTACGCACTGGCTTTCCGGACGAAAGAGCAGGCATAAACATTGATTTATATGTGACAGTAGCGGGTGAAGGTTTTTTCTTTTAAGAAAAAACGTCAAACCACCTAACACCTTTTGCAGATATACCATTGATAATAATAATGTTACCGGGTGTTAGGTGGGTGTTAGGTGGTGTCGGTCATCCTTTTTACCGACACCACCTGACACTTGACCGGTAAACTGTCATCTATCCGCTTCGCTTCGTAGGAAACTAATCCGTTTCTTACTATCAACTAAGTCAAAACATACAGTAAACTATTGCGTAAGATATAGGGAACTTTTCATATATAGTACTATGTATCGCGTATAGGTAGTTACCATGTATCGTCAACATATAGTTACTACATGTCGTCTATAAGTAGTACTATCTATTCTTAATATCTGATATGCTACAACTTAGTTCACTACTACTTTCGGCTTAGTTCACTGTATGTTCCAGGTTAGTTTATGGATAGATATAAGGGATTTATATGTATGTCGGTGGGTGTCGGTAAAAGGGCACCTACCACCACCTAACACCTACCTAAAACCAGGATAATAGATTGATTATAACACAAATAACCACAAAAGGTGTTAGGTGGAGGTTCAATTACACTTTTCTATATAAAAGCATCAAATAAAGTCGGAGGGAATAGATAAAAATGAAAGAGGGTTCGGTTTTAAAAAAAACTGAACCTGTAAATGATGATTTATCGGAATATTTTATACCGACCGGTGGTAACTCCTTCCCCTCTTGAGAGGGGGCAGGGGGGTGTGTGAATTTTCTCTGATAAACAGAAAAATAACACACCCCTTATCCCCTCTCAAGAGGGGAAACAGATACTCCCGACGCTATGTCACAAACACGAAATACCATACTAAATCATCATCTATGGTTCATATTTGCCAAATAATGTCCCAATGATTATCGGGTGAGCCGAGAAAATTCTTTGTGAACAAATTGACTTCCAAAAGCTGACACTCGGAATCTTTCCGTTCATTAATGATATTTAACCGCTGCGAAGTATTCGTATCCTATTTATTTGGATAGATTTGCGAAAACATCGTAATCTATTCAATTTGGTAATACCATGAAGAAAGCAAACATCCTTTTAATAGCCACCCTGTTCGCACTGGCAGGATGCAGCGGTGACAAGCAAGCGGCGGAAGACCTGATCACAGTAGACGTTACAGCCAATTATCCGGAAAAAGAACTGGTTCTACAGGATATTATGAATGTAGAATACGTACCGTTAGAAACAACGGATGAGTTTGTGACCAAAGGGGTTGTGAAAGCGATCGGTAAGGATATCTTATTGGTAACGAACCAAAATGACGGGAATATTTTTGTCTTTGACCGGAAGACCGGCAAAGGTTTGAGAAAGATCAATCGTATGGGACAAGGCGGTGAAGAGTATTCATACGCCACCTACATTGCCCTGGATGAAGATAACGGAGAAATGTTTGTCGCAGACAATGGAACACGGAAAATATTGGTGTACGACCTGTCCGGGAACTTTAAGAGAAGTTTCAAATACGCAGACACCAGTCATTATGACGACCTCTTCAATTATGACAAAGATCACCTGATCAGTTATAAGAAATATTGGACACCGGAAGAGAACAAGCAGGCATGCCATATCCTTATTTCCAAACAAGACGGCAGCATCACCCGTGAAATCCGGATTCCGTCCAAAGAAATGGAAACACCGATCGTGACAAAAGATGAATTAGTCATCTCACCGGAATATCACCTGACATTCCCCAATCACACGGATTGGTCACTTGTGAACACATCGTCCGATACCGTCTACCGCTATTCGCCGGATGGCAACATAAGCCCCCTGATCGCACGGACTCCTTCCATACATGCGATGGAGACACAAATCTTTCTCTTCCCCACCGTCATTACTGACCGCTATTATTTCATGCGGTCCATGAAGAAAGAAGTGGACTTCAAAACGTTCAAAGGATTCCCAAGCACCGACCTGGTATATGATAAACAGGAAAACGCCTTATTCCAATATACCTTATACAATGCCGATTATTCGAACAAGCAACAAGTATCATTGGGACTCAACTTCAATGGCATTGTCAATCAAGAAATCGCAACCTGCCAGTCTTTGGAAGCGGCTGACCTGATCGAAGTCAACGGGAAAGGCCAACTGAAAGGTCGGTTGAAAGAAATTGCCGCCGGATTGGATGAGGAAGCAAATGCCGTAATCATGCTGATCAAGTACAAACAAAAGTAGTCCCGCATTCCCAATCTTTCGTCCATTAACAACGTTTAACCAGAGAAACGCCACGTGTCTACTTAATTAAAGTAGATTTGCGTAAAAATAGTAATTTATTATTCAACGTCTTAAATCTACAAAGCCATGAAGAAAGTAAACAGCCTCCTAATCGCCACCCTGTTCGCATTGGCAGGATGCGGAGACAGTGAACCACCGACAGAAAATCTCATTACGGTGGATGTCACGGAAAAATATCCCACCAAGGAACTGATTTTGCAGGATTTCATGGATGTGGAATATATTCCGTTGGAGACGACGGACGATTTCCTCTGCATGGGCAGCCTTTGGGGCGTCGGCAAGAACCTTATCGTCGCGACCAACTTCAACCAAGACGGCACCATCTTCCTCTTCGACCGAAAAGGCAAGGCCTTGAGAAAGATAAACCGAAAGGGGGAGGGTGTCGAAGAATATGTATCCAACACATGGGTTCTTCTGGACGACGAGAAAGGCGAACTGTTTGTGAACAGCGGATTCGAAAAAAAGATATACGTCTACGACTTGAAGGGGAACTTCAAGCGTGTCCTTTCAACCCCGAAAGATCTGGATCTCTCTCTTTATCAAATGTACAATTTCGACTCGGACAACTTGCTTTGTAATAATCAATCTTTATTAAAGGAGACCGGGCAATCGTTCATACTCCTATCCAAACAGGACGGCAGCGTGACCCGGGAAATCACCATTCCTTTTGAAGAAAAGAAAAGCCTCTATGTAAAAGTCGATGACAAAAATGTAGAGGGAGGGGCTATATATTATGTGCCCCAAAGCCAACACCCGATCGTCCCCTATCTCGACGAATATATCTTGGCGGAATTTTCGGCAGACACCCTGTATCAGTATTCAGCGGACCACACCCTGAAACCGCTTATCGTGCGGACTCCTTCCATCCAAAGCATGAACCCGGAAATCTTCCTCCTGCCGAGCCTGTTTACCGACCGCTATTATTTCATGGTCTCAATTGAAGAGGAAATAAACTTTTCGACCACTAAAATCATGTACGACAAACAGGACAAAAAATTATACCGATTCCATGCCTACAACGGCGATTACACCTACAAGGAAGAGGCCTATCTGAACTCGCGAAGACCGATAAACGGGGAGATTCCCTCTTGGCAATATCTGGAAGCCCCCGACCTCGTCAACTATTACAAGAAAGGGTGGCTGAAAGGCCGACTGAAAGAAATCGCCTCCCAAATGACCGAAGACGACAATCCTGTCATCATGTTGATGAAGCACAAACAAAAATAAACTTCTTAAATCCATGAGATATGAAAAACGTAAATTCAATTTTAATCATGCTACTGTTCGCTATGGCGGGATGCAGCGGAAACAAGCAAGCAGCAGATGATCTGATCACCGTTGATGTCACAACAAACTATCCGAAGAAAGAACTGGTTCTACAGGACTTTATGGATGTGGAATATATTCCACTCGAAACGAAAGATGATTTTATCACGATGGGTTGGGTACATGCAATCGGCAAGAAAGTCATCATTGTCAGAAACAGGAATCGCAATACCGACGGAGACATCTTTATCTTTGACAGAAACGGCAAGGGAGTTAGAAAAATCAACCGCTTGGGACAAAGTGCCGAGGAATATCAGTTCCTTTTGGGAATTACTTTGGATGAAGACAACGATGAGATCTTCGTCAATGACCATTGGACAGGAAAAATCTTTGTATATGACTTGTTCGGAAAATTCAAACGGAGTTTCAAGCACCAGCAAGGTTGGTATAGCATGGATATATATAATTTCGATCGGGATAACCTGATTTGCCGTGCGAACAATATAGATGAGGAAAACTCAAATGCGTTTTTGGTTATATCCAAACAGGACGGAAGTATCACGAAAGAGATAACCATCCCCAACAAAAAGAAAATCACATCATTGGTGTTTTTGCCGGGCAGCAATAATGTGATGCCAATCCGTAACCGGACCTTTGTCCCGCAGAGCGGTGGTTGGATGCTTATGGAAGATGGATCCGATACGATATATACGATTCGGGCAGACTACAGTATGACTCCCCTTATTGTCCGGACTCCCCCGATCGAATCGATGAAACCGGGAGTATTCCTGTACCCGGCCGTGCTAACCGACGGTTCTTGCTTTATGCAAACCGTAAAGGCCGAATGGGATTGGGGAACCAACACCGGGCACAAGCGGACCGACCTGATGTATGACAAACAGGAAAATGCAATCTACGAATATGTGATGCACAATGCGGATTTCACCAACGCCGAACCTGGTAGCCTGATGGTTTCAGAGGTCACATTCGGAAACGACGAAATCGCTCTCGTGCAGAAATTAGAGGCATACGAACTGGTGGAAGCCTACGAAAAAGGCAAATTGAAAGGCAAGCTGAAAGAGATAGCTGCCGAATTGAACGAGGAATCGAACCCGGTGCTAATGCTGATAAAATATAAGAAATGAACACTTTTCCCTTCAGGGTGAAAGGTTTGGCCGCGAACCTTTCATCCTATCTATAGGATACAATTCAATGCCTATACCGGGAAACATGAACGGTTGAAAGGTTTGTTCCGGAGGAATTAAATTACTGTTCCGGTTCAGAATTGCAATGTCAGTTGTTCCGGCAACAAAGTAAATGTCTTGCGGTGGTATGGGGTAATCCCGCATTCCCGGATGGCTTCGCGATGGGCTTTCGTCGGATAGCCTTTATTCTCTTTCCAATGGTAAGCGGGATATTCCAGGTCGAGGCTGTCCATATAATCGTCACGATAGGTTTTTGCCAGGATAGAGGCGGCTGCGATACTCAGGTATTTGCCGTCGCCTTTCACAACTGTCGTATGCTGGATCTCGGGATAGGGCGTGAAGCGGTTTCCATCGATCAGCAGGTGTTCGGGCTTGACCTTCAGTTGTTCGATTGCCCGGTGCATGGCCAGAAAAGAGGCGTTCAGTATATTGATCTTGTCAATCTCTTCGGGGGTAACAATGCCGACAGCCCACGCAATCGCCTCCTGCTCAATAACAGGACGGAGTGCATAGCGTTTCTTCTCACTCAACTGCTTGCTGTCATTCAGCTCTTCATTATGAAAATCGGGAGGAAGGATCACGGCGGCAGCAAACACCGAACCCGCCAGACATCCACGACCGGCCTCATCACATCCGGCCTCTATACGATTTGCTTCTAAGTAGGGTAATAACATGGTTAATCAACTGCTTTTATCAAATCTATTAAATGTTGAGGATCTTGTCTACAATCCCATAGGAGATGGATAAAAATATAATTATCTTCAACAGTATAAATAATCTTATTATGCTTAATCACAAGATAACGATAGTTCAGAGGCTCTTTTTCCAAAAGTAATTCAACAGTACCCATATCCGGGAATGATTTCAAAAGAAAGATCTTATTTTCAATCTCATCTCTGACACGAAGAGTTACACGTCTTCCATAAGTTGCTTTCAAGTAATAAAGCAAATCTGCTACTTGTTGCTTAAAAAGCCTACTCGACCGAATCTCCATTAGCGAAAAGATTGAAAGAAATCACGCATTTCCTGTTCTGAGACAAAAATGCCATTTTCTTTATCCCGGTTAGTTTCCTTCAACATCTCCTTCACCTCTTCCAAAGTGAAACAATTCGGACGTTTCAGTTCCTGCTTTTCCATTCTGATCAGTTTACGGGCAAGGGCTTCCATATAGGAAACAGCCTCCTCGCTATTGCAAGTCTGCAACACTTCCAACGCCCAACTTTTCCGTTTTTGTAATTCTAATACAGTCATAAAACCTCCATGTTTATACAATACAAATGTAACATACTTTTATGATATAAGCTAACGAGTTCCGATCTTTCTTTTCATCATCCAGGGACGAAGGACGAAGTAGGAAAACAGTGTGGCGAGCGTGACACCGCAAATGTTGGCGAGGAAGTCGAACCAGTCGCCTCCCCGGTATGTAGTGCAGTATTCCTGCAGGAGTTCGATCGCACCGCTCATCAGGATCGGACATAAGACCGCCCCGATCCAGGCGTGCCATAACACATCGTCGTATTTGCGGTGATTGCGCAGAAACTCGAGCCACAGCATACCGGACAAACCGGCATACATGCAGATATGTGCAAGTTTATCTATTCCCACAATCTTACTCACCTCCAGCGAAGGCGGTTTAAAGAAAGAGAGATAGATCACGACTGCGACAATCGTGAGCGAGACCGGGTATTTCTTCAGATAATACAAGACCATAAAAACGATTCCTCTATTAAAACATCTTACGCACCCGTTCGATACCGGCGGCGAAAACATCAATCTCTTCTTTCGTATTGTAGAACGAGAAAGAGGCGCGAACCGTCCCCTCGATCCCTAAATCCTGCATCAGCGGTTGGGCGCAATGGTGTCCGGTGCGGACTGCAATACCCAAACGGTCCAGCAACATGCCCATATCATAATGATGGATATTACCGACTAAGAAAGAGAGCACCGCCCCTTTATGGGCTGCCTGGCCGAAGATACGCATTCCGTCGATTGCATTCAATTTTTCGGTTGCGTAACGGAGCAATTCGTCTTCATACGCTGCTATATTCTCCATTCCCAGACGGTTGACATAACGCAAGGCTTCTGCCAATGCCGTACTGCCGATATAGTCCGGCGTTCCGGCTTCAAACTTAAAAGGCAGCTCATTGAAAGTCGTCTTCTCGAAGGAGACGGAAGCAATCATCTCCCCTCCTCCCTGATAGGGCGGCAGTTTGTCCAGCCATTCTTCCTTGCCATACAGGACACCGATACCGGTCGGGCCGTATATCTTATGACCGGAAAAGACATAAAACTCGGCATCCAGGTCCTGCACGTCCACCTTCAGATGAGGAACGGCCTGTGCACCGTCGATCAACACCGGAACATCGTGGTTGTGCGCTTCTTCTACGATCTCCTTTACCGGATTGACCGTACCGAGCACATTGGATACATGCGTAATGGAAACCAGCTTCGTCCTCTCCGAAAACAGGCTACGGAATGTATCCATACATAATTCGCCTTTCTCGTTCATCGGAATCACCTTCAGCGCGATGCCTTTGCGGGCCGCCTGTATCTGCCAGGGGACGATATTGGAATGGTGCTCCATCACGGAAACGATCACCTCGTCGCCTGCCGACATACATTCGTCGGTAAAGCTGGAAGCGATCAGGTTGATCGCCTCTGTCGTCCCACGCGTAAAGATGATCTCGTTGGAAGAGCGGGCGTTCAGGAACTGCTGAACGGTCCGGCGTGCTTCCTCGTGTGCTTCAGTAGCCGCCTGGCTCAGGAAATGGACGCCGCGATGAATATTGGCATTCACATTATAATAGCCGCTCTCTATCTTCTCCACCACACAGCGCGGCTTCTGGGTCGTTGCCCCGTTGTCGAAGTAAATAAGCGGTTTATCGTATATCTTATGATCCAGGATAGGGAAATCCTTCCGGATAGACTGTATATCTAACATAACTGTATCTTTTTAACTTAATAACAAGCGTCAAAGATACTATGTTTATCAGGTAAACGATCAATTGCAGCACATAAAAAAGCCTCCCGTAAGAAACGAAAGGCTTTTTTAATATCTGATAAATACTTATATCTACTTCTCTTTCTGGTAGAAACGCACCCAATCGATCTCCATCTCGACAGGCAGGTCAGCAGGTTCGACTGCGCCAACCCAACTCCCACCCAACTGCATATCAAGCAGCAGATAGAACTTCTTATCGGTAAACGGGAACTGCCCTTCTTTGTCTGTCTCGATACGGGGATAAGCAAAAGTCCGGGTGTCGTTGATAAAGAAAACAAGGCTGTCGCGATACATCTCTACACTGTAGACATTATAATCGTCACGATTTATCGGCCCGATCCCACCCTGCTTCGGATTGTCCTTTATACCCAATATATGCGTATAGGCAGAATGAACGGTCTGATAAGCGATGGTATCATTATTCAAACGCTCCATGATATCAATCTCTCCGCCTTCCGGCCAGCCTTCGTTTTCCGGCAGCAGCCAGAACGCCGGCCAGGCTCCGATTGCCCCGTAGAGCTTTGCACGGATATCCAGGCGTCCGTCGGAAAAGCCGACTTTTCCTCTTGAATAAACACCACCAGTGATAAAAGGAGCCGTATCCGCCGGCAGACTGTAATTAACTAATCCACGCAAGACCAGGTTACCGTCGCGCATCCCATAACAAGAATCGAAGTCGGACATATAGTTATTCCAATCCGATGTCCCGCGTGGAATCTTACTCCACGAAGCCTCATCGAAATGCTCCGTCTGGTCGAAGTTCTCCTCCCATACCAACTTCCACCCGCTTTTCCGTGGCTGGCAACCCGCCATTAGCGACAGGGCGATTGACAGCCCTAATGCAAATAATCCTTGTTTCATTACGCCATTATTTGAATTTATACAATATCAGGACATCATTATCTTCGTCTTTTAAAGAGGATGCCAAATCTTTTAATTCTCCATACAATTTCCCTTCCTGATAAGCCTCTAATAATTCGTCGGCATTAAACCGGGATATGCCATAACCGGATTGCATATCACAATTCACAAGATGAGAGCTCAAAACGATTTTTGCATCCGGATAATCATCATTCCTTATCTCATACTCATTTATATCTCCATTTTCTTTGTTGTAAACCCAGTTGATTTCAGGAAACATATCCCGTTCATTGCTTTCATCTACGGAAATCCGCGTCAAGAACACATATTTACTTGTTTCAATTCCATACTGCAAAAAAACAGGGGCACTCATGGAGCTAATTGCAGGTGTTCTCAACATAACCGGAGTCAAAACCCCATCGTATGAATACTGATAGATAGTATCCGACGAAAGTTCGTTCAAAATATAACCTTCCGAGTTTCTTACAACAGGAAGATGCATGGCTGTATATGAAAAATGACCGCCATCACCTTCTTTAGTCACCGTCAAATCATATTTCTTACCAGAAGAAAAAGGAATATCTATTTTCTTCTGGATTTCCCCGTCATTCTTAGCCAGAATCGAGAAATAAGGTTTCAGATCAGAGTTTACCCGATTCGTTTCCGTATTGTAAACGAGAAAAGCATCATCATTAAAATTGTAAATGAAACGCGCATCCCCAGAAGCAAATTCCCTGATATATTCGCCATTCAGATCATAAACAACGATCTTCCGGGAAAATACATCATGGACATAGATCTCCCCTCTCTTTTCATCTACACGCAAATTGGTGATATAATTATATTCATGAGGGCCATTCCCATAATGAGAAAACTTACGGACTGGCTGTCCTTCTCTATCAAACATCAGGATCTCACCGGTTTCACCCCCTTTGGTCAGTATATAATTTTCATTGCATACCAAAGCTCTTGATCTAACTAAAAAATCAGTATTGCTTGCAAGTTTTATATATGTAACATCTGCAATATCCTTTAAATTTAATCGAATGGATGAATGTTCCGCATTGAGGTCAATTTGCAAGACTTCGTTATCTGTGCCCTTACCGGCACAGCCACACAAAAATGCCATCATCCATATAATCAAAAGATACCTCATACAAATATCAATTTTCACAAAGGTAATATTTTTCAATACACAGCACACAGATGACAAAATAAAAAAAGATACGTCCTCTGCGTGCTATGTTTCACGAATATAACCGAGCTGTCGGATATTCATATTTGCGCCATTATTCCTTTTCTCCAAAATCCGACTGTTGCCGCTCCACCTCCTTCAACTTTAAGGTGTTCAGTTCCTTGCGCAGGCGTTCCACTTCGCGCTCGGCATCAGTTTTTGATGCGGTCGATTGTCCGGTGGAGACACTGCTCATCGGGATACGGGATGCGTCGGCGGCGTTATAGACCAGCGGGAATGCGGCCGGTTTCGATTCAAGCACCAGTTCGCCGCTTACCGGCATCTGTGAACCCTCGAACAGGACACTGGCGGTGATCCGTATCTTACCGGGCTTCAAAGTAGACTGAACCAGGATAGGGGCCGTTCCCCATTTGACAGGAGCCGGATTAGCCAAGACATCCGGACCGCCCAAGATACGTCCTTCCCCTTCAATAGAGAAACGGATATTATAATTGTTCAAACGCTTGATGTTTCCCTGCTTATCCGCAACGGCAGCCACTACCGTGACGAAGTCAGAGCCATCGGCTTTCAGGGCTGTCCCTTCGTTGTCTACCCATAACAGGATTTTTTCCGGACGACGGGCAGGAACAACCTTATGCGTAGCCACGACTTTTCCATCTATCAGGCCTTCGGCGAGCAGATAAACATCGTCCTGCTTTCTCTCTCTGGAGAGAGCCTTGTCTACCATGAAGTCATAAACACCGGGGAAAGTAATGACCGGAGACGGCATTCCGGGACGGTTCTTGTCCTTTTTATACGTATAGGTCTTTCCGCCTTTATTGAACGTGAGCCGCACCTCATCGCAGTTGGAATAAACCGTCACATCCTTACCGGAGAACGGCGTCATCTCATGTGCGATATAGACCATCGGACCGCTTCCGGCAAGCTGGTCGTTCTTCACAGCCGGACGCTGCGCCATAAACATATAGTAGGAATACTTCGGCTGGCGGAACACATCCATCAAACCTCCGTAGAACGGGTCGGGATGGTAACCACGCTGATGATCGAACGAATGCCAGAGACAGCCTCCGACATGCTGCGGCTGCTGTCGATACAGGACATCGTAGCTGGTCACCGGATAGGATGGCGAGGCATAATGTTCGGCTTGTACGCGCATCGGCTGTTCGCCCCAGTTGCGGGCTACACGGCTGGGGGAATTGTGTGAACTCCAATCGTCCACGTTATCTCCCCATTCACGGGTAAAGTAGGTCTTTGTCGGATCGATCTCTTTCGAAGCATCCTGCATATTGGCGGGATGGGCAAAGTGGACCGGGAAGTTCTCATGCCCACGCGCTTCGCTATCGCTTCCGCTATAACAATACGGATATGGATATTCGGCATCCACGATGTCACGGGTGTTCTTGGCAAAATCTGCCGGATACCAGGTTTCGTTCAGGATCGGTTCCCACAGCCAGACACAAGGATGGTTGCGGTCACGGCGTACGACATTGCGGATATCGCTGTATACACGCTGGGCAAACTCAGGCGCATCGTTCCAGAACTGCCAGCCGGGCGTATTGACGATGACAAACAATCCCAACTCGTCGCAGGCATCCATGAAAGCCGGATCTTGCGGACAGTGGGCGTTACGGATGATTTCCATCCCGGCCTCTTTCAGCTTCTTGGCATCCCGCCAATGGATACTGTTGGCGACAGCATTGCCGACTACTGCGAAATCCTGATGCCGGTTCGCTCCGATTAACGGCTTTCCATACGGTTTCCCGTTCAGCCAGAAGCCATCTTTCCCCTTAAACTCGATACTGCGGATCCCGACACGGCGGCGGTAACCGTCCACCACATTCCCGTCTTTATCCAGTACCCGCACTAAGAGATTATACAGCGTAGGTGTCGAGGGCGTCCAGAGCATCGGTTGCTTCACCGTCATTTTATCGGAAGAAGTCGTTGCCTTGCCGGCCTTTACCTGTATCTTATCGTTCAGGCGGGCGACCTCCGTACCGTCGGGCTGCAACAAGGTGTACTCCACCGCACCGGTGAAAGATTTCTTCGTGGCATTGCGCACCTGTATCTTCAACTGCACCTCCGCCAAAGCATCCGAGACTTTCCCGAAAGCGACGAACAAGCCGCCTCCGGCCACCTCATTCTCATAATTGGGGTCGGTGATGAACACGTTGTTATGGGCGATCAGCCAGCAATCCCGGTAAATGCCGCCAAAGTACGTATAGTCCAGCACATCCTGCGCCTTTCCGGGAGGATAGGAAGGATCGTCGCTGTTATCGGCCCAGACGGCAATTACGTTATCGCCGTTCCAGTCCAGCGCATCCGTCACATCCAACACAACGGGCAGATAGCCGCCGAAGTGTTCTGTCAGCTGTTTTCCGTTCACGAATACTTTACTTTTTCCCATGATCGCCTCGAAATGCAGGAAAAGTTTCTTGCCCTTCAACGATGTGTCGGGTGTAAAGTGCTTCCGGTACCAGACTTCACCCTGATAATTGATGCAACCGCTTGCCTCCGTCGGCAGGTATTCGATACCGTTTGGCAGGGAAACGACAGCCCAGTCCTGATCATTAAAGTCTTTTGCATCCGCACCGTCTGCCGCTCCTTTATGGAAACGCCAGGCCGGATTCATGGAATAAACCTCCCTCCCACTATTGTCTAACCGGAAAAAGCCGGCGGTCGAGAACTCGGGTTGATGGGCCGCCCACAAGGGCATGCTCGCCAACAACAATACTATATAACAGATTAATTTCTTCATGGTGTTTACTTTAACTATTTATAATTCAACTTGTTTTATTTCATCCAGGCCCGAACCTTCTTCACCATCGGGATCTCGTAATAATACCACCAATCGCTGCTGTTAGTCTTGGCAGCCAAATGGTTGTGATGGTTCAAATCGGAGATGAATCCTTCGGGTTGCTCCATGAAACGGGTTTCGGAATAGACCGATTCGAGATGGGCACGCATGACATCGAAATAATCACATACTTCCGACACCTTGGCCAACGCGTCTTTCCGGGCTGCATCGTCCTTTGCCGTATCAAAGGCGTTCAATGCCAGGATCAGGCGTACCGGATAGTTTTGCAGGTTATTCGTCTGCTCATAGACCTGCAAAGTATAACGGTTCCGCAAAGCCCCGGCCCCCGCCGTCCGGATTCCCGCACTGATTTTCTCATACCGGACGGCTTCTTCTTTCGCCTGTCTGATTTTTTCTTCATACTTCCCGCTCCACGCTCCCGGATTATTCTTGTCCGGCAAATCGATCAACGTAAAGTCGGATGTTCCCCACGCCGGATTCCGGTGACCGGAAATAACCAGCGCCCCGTCGAAAAAGAAGATCGCCTTTTCCAGTTCGTCCAGGAACTGCATCCGGTCGTCCTCCGGACGGAAACCATACTCGCGCTGTGCATGAACCCTTTTGAATGTCTCGATATCGCGGGCCGACGGATTCCAGCCAAACTCGCCTTGCGCGATGAATCCTCTCCAAACCGTTTCCAAATGCGGCGAACCGTCATCCCAGGCTGTAGCCAGAATCCCTTCCAGATGATTGTCGGCAACCAACTGGCTGAACCCTTTCACATATTCCGTACGGGTATTCCGGCGTGGCAGAAAAGGAGAATCGCCGGCAGAGGCGGCCGTTGCTCCCATTACTTTCAGACCTTTATCATGGTACCACTTCAGCAGGCGCCGATGAGCCGGCGTAGTCGCATCTTCATATTTCCAGCGCATATATACACATTCTTTCGGGAAAAGATCGATCGCCTGGTCCAACTTATCCGTATTCCAGACTTTCGCAACCTCCTCCTCACTCTTATCGCTCAAAGCAAGCTCCCAGATTCCGGCATACTTCAACGGCATATCATCCCAAAAGATAGGGATACGCCCGTGATCGGTCGCAAACTGACAGACCTTCTTCAACCAGACCATCTGTAACTCGAAAGCCGATTTACCGGTAGCCTTGCACCGCTCGTCGATACCGATCGCCGTGATCTCGTCGCCTCCGACATGCAGATACTTTCCATACGGCATCGCCTCGAGTGCATCCAGATATAAGTCGAACTGAACTTCATACGTACGCGGATCAGAGGGGCAGAACTCCCAATCGCTTGCCGGATTCTCACGCAGTTCCCAATGGTGTTTCAGGATAAAGCCTGCATGACCGAGCCCTTGCACCAACGGGCTGATTTCCACATTCCGTTCTTTGGCATAGCGACACAAAGCCTGCATCTCCTGCTTGCTGATCGCATTGCCGGCCCCGATCTCCGGGCGGCGGGTAAAACGCAGCTTGTCTTCCAGCTCCCAGATGATGGCATTCACTTTATAGCGGGCCAGTTTGTCGACCATCCGATAGTAATATTCCATCCGGTCCAGATGATGTTTCGTATCCAAATGGATCGCCCGGTAAGCCACCGCCGGATAATCGGTTATCTTCATCTGCGGAATCTCTTTCCCGAAATCGCGGCTATCTTCCAACAGCTGTTCCAATGTCTGGCAACCATAAAAAAGTCCGGCTTCCGTACGGGCTGTAACGGTCACCCCTTTACTGTTCACCACCAGGATATATCCTTCTGGCGAATCAGGGACATCCTCTCCGGCAAGTTGCAGGAACAATCCTTTACCCGGACGTTCGCTACGAGGCAGGATGTCTGTCAATGCCCCCAACACAGGAACCGGTGTTCCGGCCACAGCTGAAACGAACGTAAGGTCATTATACATAAACCCTTTTCCTACCTGCACCTCGATAGACTGAGGCTGAGGGATCAACTGAAACACTTTATCCAGTTCACGGGCGAACAAATTGCCGGTAACGAGCAACAAACTGATTACGAAGATCTGTATTTTCATGGTATAATTATTTTTCCCAAAGATACACCGTCCCCCAAAGAAGACCTAATAAATAAAGAAGAAAAGGGCCGGCCATAACACGTCTTACACCATTACAGCCGGCCCATATAGAATAATACCTATTAAAAAAAGCCTTTAATTACCAACCTTCATTCGGTGTACACAACGGATTCGCAGATATTTCCTTTGCAGGTATCGGATAATAATAATAACGGTTCGTATCGCCTACCTTTCCGGTTATAAGCTGATTATAACGATTTTCATTACAAGTCTGCATACGTTCTTCCAGCAATCCCCAACGGCGCAGGTCGTAGAAACGTTCTCCTTCCACAAAGAATTCGATTGCGCGCTGGTGTTCCAGATCGCTGAAAATAGCTTCCGAGGTCTGCGCCCCGCTGTACGGATTCAGGTTGGCACGTTCGCGGATCTGATTCAGATAGCCGATAGCCTTTGTCAGATCCTGTCTGCCGGAACTGCGCAGATAGGATTCGGCAAGCAACAAGACAACATCGGCATAACGCACCGCACGTTCGTTGATACATGACATAGGAGGATCGGCTTCCGATGTTGCCGTATTCCAATTCTGATATTTCAGTATCCAGTATGTGCTCCATCGATCCTCTGTTTTAAAGATCTCGCGGAACGGTTGCATATAATACATACAGCCGTCATAATCCCAGGCAACGGACGAACGGGCGCGATAGTCGGAGTTACCGTCCTTGTCTTTTTCCTGCAAGAAGATATTCATCATCTGCTGAGTAGGATTTGCTTCATACCAACCGCTGGCTTCCGGTGCTGCATATTCTTTCGGACGGGTGTTCGTCTGGGTCGAGTTGATATTCTCTCCATCTCCCCAGATGTCGGTACCTCCGACCGGTTCCATCAACAACTCGAAAATACTTTCAGCGTTATTCTCGTGCGCTTCATCGAAGTTCCAGGAAAAGTCTTCGACCAGACGATAGGTATAAGGGGCTTGTGTCAGAGGCTCCAATACATCGATTGCTTTATCAAACTCTTCCTCATATACATACAGTTTGCCTAAAACAGCAAAAGCAGCGCCTTTAGTCGGTTTCCCGATAACACTATTCTCAACCGGCAGTAGAGACGCAGCCGTAGTCAAATCCTGCTCGGCCTGTGCCCAGATTTCAGCCTGTGTCGATTTTGCCAACGGGAAAGTGGACGGAGACTGCGATGCCGTCAGACGCAAAGGGACATCTTTAAACTCTTTGCCTAACTGGAACAGATAAAATCCACGGATAAACAAACATTCAGCCTTTACCTTGTTTACAAAGTCCGCCGAGAACTCCGTACCCTTTTCATCCAGTTTCTGCATTATCGAATTTGTTCTGTACAACGCATTATAGAACTGGTAGAACATACCCTGAGACAGAGTATTACCATTCGTATTGGTAAAATAGCAGGCCTGGAAAACTTCACTGATATCATTTCTGAATTCGACTTCATCGGCACGTGCGATACGCATCATCACGCCACGGGTTCCATAATATCCGCCGTTCAAGGCATTCTTCAAAGGAGTGTAGCAGGATGTCAAAGCCAGTTCGAAATCAGCTTCGTTCTGCCAGAAAGTATCTTCCGTCGCCTTGTTCGGATTGATCTGTTCCAACTGGGCGTCACATGATGTGCACAAGCCGATAACAGCCGCTGCACAGGATATAAAATATAGATATATTCGTTTCATATAATTACTTTATTTAAAATGTTACGTTCAGGCCCAACATAAATGTGCGGTTAGAAGGATATATAAATTCATCGAAACCACGGGAATAAACATCCGAAGAGTTTACGTCCGGAGTATATCCCGAATAAGACGAAATCGTAAAGAGGTTTTCCGCATTGACATAAACACGGGCTTTCTGTATCAGTCCGTGGAACCATACATTAGGCAATGTGTAGCCCACCTGCAGGTTTCTCAGACGGAAATAAGATCCGCTTTCCAGATAACGGTCGGATTCCGAACGGGCATTCCGGTTCGGATCGGTCCAGATCAGACGTGGCTGGGATGCATTATGATTTTCAGGTGTCCAGTAATCCAATGTACTTGCCAGATAATTCGTACCGCGGGTTACATCCGTCAATTCCAAACGTGTCGCATTATAAATCTTATTTCCGGTTACTCCCTGGAATCCGATGGAAAAATCGACATTCTTGTAAGTGACATTACCATTGATAGAATAGGTGAATTTCGGGAACGGGCTACCACTATACACACGGTCGTCGTCATTAATCGTACCGTCGTTGTTCGTATCCTTGAAACGGATATCACCCGGTTTGGCACTCGGCTGAATCAGAACACCGTCTTTCTGATGGGCCTGTACTTCCTCTGCGCTGTTGAAATAGCCATCAGTGGGGATCAACCAGAAACCGCCGATAGGATAACCTGCCAGTGTCCGGGTTGTATACGTACCGCCATGAATCGTACCTCTCTCGATCGGCTGCATCCCTTCACCCAAAGCAATCACTTCGTTCTTGTTATAGGTTCCCAAGAAGCTGACGCCGTAAGAGAGGTCCTTGTTCAGAGATTCGTTCCATCCGAGGTTAAATTCAAAACCCTGATTACGGATCTTACCTGCATTCTGGATCGGGTCGTTCGCACCACCGGACGAGATGGGGATAGGCACATTCAGCAGGATGTCCTTCGTATTCTTCACATACCAGTCGGCAGTCAATGTCAAACGGTTACGCAAAGCCATGACATCGATACCGACATTTGTCATCGCAGTTTCCTCCCATTTGATATCCGGATTTGCGAACTCCTTCGGGAAAGCGCCTTGAATTAATCCGCCATTGCCATCCGGATAGTTGATGCCGGTGTTCACGACAGATACATACTGGTAATTATTAATCTCCTGGTTACCAAGCACACCATAACCGCCTCTCAATTTCAACTGTTCCAACCAAGGGATGTTGTTCTTCACGAACTCTTCTTCTGCCACATTCCAACCGGCCGAGAACGACGGGAAATTACCATAACGGTTGTTAGAACCGAACTTGGAAGAACCGTCACGACGAATGGTCGCAGTCAATAAATAACGGTTCTTGTACGAATAGAAGGCACGGCCCAGGATAGAGGTCAACACACTGCGGGTTGAATTTCCACTTACAGCCAAACCCTGTGCAGCCGCATCTATTTCCTTAATGCCGGTCGGCATTCCCTGGCCTGATCCCTGCATATAGCGATAACGGGAATCCTGATAGGTATAACCGGCAAGTACGGAAATCTTATGATCGCCGAAAGTACGGTCGAAAGTCAGCAAGTTCTCGACCAAGACATTACGCGTCCGGGTCTGTTGTTCCGTTACCTGTGTGATATCATTCTTATTCAACCCGTAATCATACAATCCTAAATAGCTGTTATAGCGATAGAACTGGAAGTCCGGAGTCAGGTTCAATTTATATTTCAAACCTTTCATAAACTCGACAGAAACGTAAGCGTTGGCAAAAATCTTCACATTGTCGCTGTAACGGTTCATCAGGTTGTCATCCACCATACCCAGCGGGTTGTACAGGTTTACAACGTCACCATACAAGGCGCCATAACCGCCAGTCTGGTTCGCGTCATACTTTTCCAAAGTCGGAATAGCCTGTATCGTATGGCCTACGTAGCCGCCACGGATTTCAGAAAGCAGAGGTTTATCCTGGTTATAAGTCAGAACGATGTTCGTCCCTGCCTGGAAAATACCTTTCTTGAAATCCTGCTTGCTCTGCAACGTATAGCGCTGATAGTTCGTTCCTTTCATCACACCGTCCTGGTTCGTATACCCCACACTATTATAATAGGTAGAATATTTGCCACCCCCTTTTACAGACAGGTTGTAGTTCTGCATCAAAGCCGGGCTGAACATCAGGCTTTGCCAGTCATTGTCCGGCTTGGAAGCCAGATCCATTGCCATATCGAGCGGATTCATTCCGGCTGCCTTTCTGGAAACCGTCGTCACTTCCGCCCATCCGGCAGCATCCAACAAGTCCAGATATTTGGTCGGAGAGCTGACACCGACATTGGCCGACAGGTCAATAATTGGTTTCCCTTCCGTATTGCTACCCTCTTTTGTCGTGACGATCACAACACCATTGGCTGCACGTGAACCGTAGATCGCTGCCGAAGAAGCATCCTTCAACACGTCGATGCTGGCAATATCGTTCGGGTTGATATGGTCGATTCCGCTCATATACATACCGTCCACGATATACAAAGGAGAAGAATTATTCAACGTACCGATACCACGTACCATGACACGGGTACTTCCGCCCGGCGCACCACCTTGTGAAACGATATCGACACCGGCAATCTTACCTTGCAGAGCCTGGCCGATAGTCGTGTTACTCTGTGTATTCAGCTTTTCCGTACTCACATTCGCAACCGAACCTGTCAAATCCGCTTTCTTCTGCGTACCGTAACCGATAACCACCACTTCGTCCAACGTTTTCGTATCTTCCAATAAGACAACATTGATTGTTTTCTGGTTTCCGACTACGATTTCCTTCGACAGATAACCGATGTAAGAAATGTTCAATACTGATTTAGGATCGGCTTCAAGAGAGAAATTACCGTCGATATCGGTAACAGTTCCGTTCGTAGTCCCTTTCACAACTACATTCGCCCCGATAATAGCCTCGCCGTTATTATCGACGATGCGGCCGGTTACGGTATGAGTCTGTTGCTGTACGGAAGCCACCGCATCTCTATTCTTTGCAGATAATACAATGTGGGTGCCTTCCATCTCATATTCGATACCGGCATTTTTAAACAGGTTATTTAGCACTTCGGATACAGGTTTCGTTTTAGCCTTGACCGAAACCCTGCGGTTAACATTGACCTGATTATTGTAAATAAACAGATAATCCGTCTGACTTTCAATCTCATTCAGAATTTCTTCCAATTGAGTATTGCTTTTGTTGATACTGACCCGTGCATTCTGCGAGTGCGAATTTTCAGCATACGAACAGAACACGCAGGCTCCCAAAAGGAATGTGGAGATTCGCATAGTTCTCAAGATTTTTTTACCTGACGGGGTTTTCGGATAATATCCACCCGACAAAAAGTTTTTTTTCATACCTTTGTAACTGATTTGAAGTTAATACAATGAATTAAAAAAATTGTGTTGATTTGAATGCCGGTAAATGCCCCCCAGCGCTTGCCGGCATTTTTTTGTTAGCTATTGTCTGTTTTCATGTCTCCTGAATTTATAAGGTTAATACTAATATTGTGTTTTTTATTTTTGTCTTTATATTACCTGTTTGTGTTTATCTGATATAAATAATCTGATTTTCATCGTCTCGCTCGTATCGGAAACGGATGTCTTTCTGCAAAACCCTTAATGCATAATCGATACCGTCTGCCTGCCGGAACTTTCCTGTGAAATTATACTTCAATACTGCTTTATTCTCGACTACTATGCTGACTCCGAAATATTTCTCCAAATCATTCATAATGGACAGGAATGATTCGGTCCTGAAACAAATCAACCCCTCTTTCCAACGATACGGGTTATAATCATCCACCCGGACCACAGTCAACCGGCCGTCTTTCTCAAGGCAGGCCTTACTGTCCGGAGTCAGGATCAAAGTATCTCCTATTCCTTGTTTGGATGCGACTTTGACGCGTCCTTCCATCAGGGTGACTTCGAAATCGTCCTTATCGGAATATCCTTCTACATTAAATTTAGTGCCCAGCACTTCCATTTTACATTTGTTCGTCTCTACGATAAATGGCCTCTGCTTATCCTTTGCAACATCAAAGTAGGCTTCCCCGTCCACCGTCACCTGGCGTACGGATTTATCGAACACTGCCGGATAAAGAATTCTCGTACGGGCATTCAACCATACATTCGTACCGTCCGATAACGTCAGGTTAACCCGCTGTCCGGAAGGAACATAGATGGATTGCATCGGTATCGTTTGCTCCTTATCCGCAACAAACTGATACAAGAAACTAAGCCCCAATGTCACAGCAACAACCGCTGCTATTTTCAATATCTCAGTTCCGAGAGAACCATTGCGTCCTGATTTTTCACGATTCGTTTTTTCAATCGCTTTTTCATCTCCAAGAAGCAACATCGAATCAAATAACTTTCTCTCTTTCAGAAACTCCCGTCTGTTTTCCGGAGAATATTCCATCCATTGCCGGATCTGGACTTCCTCTTCATAAGAAGCCGTTCCTTCAAAGAATTTATATAGCACTTCCCGGTTCATTTTATAACTTTTTGTTTACGCTTACATAATACTAACAGTTCACAAACCGGTATCCCTAGTTGAAAATGAAAAAAAAAATCACAGCGTCAGAAAAAGAAATAAATCACGCACAATCAATACAATGAACGGCTTTATTTTGTATATTCATGCCGAACAGTTTATTGGCTGATAATTATCAGCCGTATGGCCGACAGTTATCAACCGTACGGCTGACGATTATCGGCCATACGGCCGACGGTTATCAACATCGAATTAGGTACCGGGGAAAATTCAAATACATACCGGGTATTTTTAAATACATTCCATATATTTTAGGATAAAAAGCCTATATTTGCAACGATACAGCAATAATATGCGGGAAGACGAGAGCAAAATAAAATGGAACCAGTTCCTGGCGGGCGATAACGATGCTTATAGCTGGATATATAAAGTCCACATACAAATGTTGTTCCGATACGGGCGTCGTTTTACTTCCGACACGGAGTTGATCAAAGATTGCATCCAGGATGTCTTCACCGGATTGTACAAAAACAGAAAACAACTGATTACGCCCCAAAATGTAAAAGTATACCTGCTTGTATCCATGAAGAACAGTTTGATCAACGCGCTGTACAAAGAAGATCGCTATACACCCTACGATAATGAAGCGGTTTCATTCACCCTGGACCTGACAGTCGAAGAGCAATATCTGGATAATGAGCAATATGCATGCCAACAGAAAAAGATACAGGAAATCCTCAATATACTGACTCCCCGCCAAAAGGAAATCATTTATTATCGCTACATCCAAGAGCTTAGTTTTGAAGAAATCTGCATCATGATGGACATGAACTACCAGTCTGCACAGAACCTGATCCAGCGTTCACTGAAGAAAGTCCGGGATATGTACGGATCAATAGATGTATTCTTGCTCCTTTTATCCGTTTCGTTGCACTAAGAAAAATTTAAAAAAATTCACTTCCGGTGAGTATAAAGAAGAAACGACTTTGTCCTTTCTAAAGAACAGGGAATGAAAATGGATAAAAACTATTTGAAATATACGGCAGACCAACTGTTGAATGACGACTTTTTCATACAGTCGGAACTACATCCCACAAAAGAAAGCCGGGATTTCTGGTACAAACTCCAGGAAAAGGATACAGCTTTGTCCGAAGAAATACAAAATGCCCGTCTCTTTTTACATACAATAATACAGCATATTCTTCATTGTCCGACAATGAAGAATATGCGTTATGGGAACGCATAGCAAAAAAGAATTCGGAAACGGATAAAAAGAAAAAACAAAGACGATTTATCCGGATCGCAATCAGCTCGGCAGCTGCCCTCCTCCTGTTGCTGGCTGTCGGGAAACAGGTTGTTCAACGACCGGAGAAAACCGACACGGACTATCTGGCAATCATTCAATCCAATCCTGCGCCGGACAGTGCAAGCCAAAAAGTGCAATTGGTTCTTTCCAACAATGAAAAACTGGCAATAGACGGAACAGAGACTCAACTTGAATATAAAAAAGAGGGACATGTAAATGTCAATTCCAAACAGGTTGATCTTACGCAAAAAAAAGATCGAAACCAAGAGCAGGAGTTCAACCAACTGATCGTCCCCATCGGCAGACGCTCGTCCATTACATTTGCCGACGGCACTAAAATATGGGTGAACTCCGGTTCTAAAGTCGTTTATCCGGTAAAATTCACAAAAGAGAAAAGAGAAATATTCGTAGATGGAGAAATATACCTGGACGTCAGCCGCGACGAACAAAAACCTTTTATCGTCAAAACGCACCAGATGGATATCAAAGTATTAGGTACCCAGTTCAACGTAGCGGCCTATGAGAACGAAGCCAACATGCGGGTCATCCTGGTTAGCGGAAAGGTAGAAGTCAACCTCGGTGGCAAATGCAAGAACATTCTGTCTCCCAATGAAATGTTCGACTACGACAGTGGTATGCATAAAGGCCGGATCGTCACAGTCAACACCGACGACTATGTCGCATGGAAAGACGGATATTACCAGTTCCACCGGCAACCGCTTAAAGAAATAGTGAAAAAGCTATCCCGCTATTACGGAGTCAACATCTATTGCGAAAAACCGGCCGACGAGTTGAGTTGCAGCGGTAAACTGGATCTGAAAGAGAGTTTTGGAGAGGTCATGAACGCTTTGCAGAAAGCGGCTCCTATTGAAATCGACAACAAATATGAGAGTGTGCTAATAAAAGTCAAACATTAAAAAACGAAACATTATGGGTCCTTAAATCGCAACAACACAAGAGGGATTGCCACATCCTTCTTTCAGGATGAGAAGTCAAAAAAATCATTACCAACTTAAATCACTACAATCAACATGAAAAATAACACAAGGTTTAGTATTTGCCTGCTGTTTTTATGGATGAGTGTGAATATCTGTCTGGCGACGGAAACATACTCGCAGGAAACATTCTTCACCATCGAATCGAATAACCTCACGGTGAAAGAAGTATTGAATAAGATCGAGAAAGAGAGCGAATATATCTTTTTCTATATGGATAACTCGGTCGACCTGAACCGGAAGGTATCCGTCAAAGCGGAAAAAGAACAGGTATCCAAAATCCTCGATCAGATATTTGAAGGAACCAACACACATTACTACATCTCCGACCGGCAGATTATCATCTCTAAAGATGAAAAAGCCGCAGTTCCGGTTAGTTTACAACAAAAAGGACAAACCATCACCGGAATTGTAAAGGATGCCACCGGCGAACCGGTCATCGGTGCCAATATCATTGAAAAAGGTACGACCAACGGAACAATCACTGACATGAACGGCAGGTTTACCTTAACCGTTACTCCGAAAGCCATACTGCAAATTTCCTATATCGGCTTCAACACGCAGGAAGTCCCGGTAGGGAACAAAGCATCGCTGACAATCAAGCTGGCAGAAGACACAAAAGCATTGGATGAAGTGGTTGTCGTCGGATACGGCGTCATGCGGAAAAGCGACCTGACAGGCTCTGTCGGTTCCGTTAAATCGGACGTGATCCAGAAACAGGCCATTTCTTCTTTCGACCAGGGCTTGCAGGGTAAGGTTGCAGGTGTACAGGTTATGGCGACTTCCGGTTCTCCGGGCGGCGTTGTCGACATCCGTATTCGTGGTGGAAACTCACTGACTTCCGGTAACCAGCCGCTTTATGTCATCGACGGTTATCCCGTGACGGCCGGTGGTTCGGCCGGTGGTTCAGGTGCCGGACAAAACCCGCTGGCAACCTTAAACCCGGGCGATATCGAAAGCATGGAAATCCTGAAAGACGCCTCTGCCACTTCTATCTACGGCTCCCGTGGTGCGAACGGTGTAATCCTGATTACAACCAAAAGGGGTAAAACAGGAAAAACGACAGTTACCTATGACGGATATGTCGGCTTCCAGCATGTCGCCAAAAAGCTGGATATGATGAACGCTACCGAATGGGCGGAAATGGCAAACGAAGGTGCCCTAACCGACGGCCGTCCGATCTATTATCCGAGCGCTTCGCCCAATCCGCTTTATCCCGCAGTCGACCAGTTGGGAGAAGGGACCAACTATCAGGATCTGATCTTCCGTTCGGCCCCGATGCACAGCCATAACGTCTCGGTTAACGGAGGCAGTGAAAACACAAAGTTCTCCGTTGTCGCCAGCTATTTTTCACAGGACGGTGTCGTGAAGAACCAGGACTTCAACCGCGTATCTCTGCGTAACAACATCGATACCAAGATATCCAAAATTGTAGACCTGTCCACCAGCTTCACAATCAGCCGCGTATTTGCCAATATCGGCCGCGAGAATGGTGACGGAGGCGGAAACACGTCTGTTATCAATGCCGCTTTGGTATTACCTCCGACTGTTCCGGTCAGAGATCCGGAAACAGGCGATTTTATCCGCATGAACTATCTGTCCGGTTCTTCTGCCGTACCCAACCCGATACCGTATGTCGAATACCTTCAGGATAAAGGGACAATCGACCGTATACTGGCCTCTGCAGACCTGACATTCCATATCATCGACGGACTGACTCTGAAAGTCAGCGGAGGTGCCGACATGTCGAGCGCCCTGCGTGAAGTGTACGAACCGAAGGAGACGAATACCGGCTACAATGCCAACGGTATCGCACAGCAGCAGAACCGCCGCAGCAGTTCTTACTCCAACGAAAACATCCTGACGTATATCAAGAAAATCGGAGTGCATTCACTGAACGTGATGATCGGTTCTTCCCTGCTGTATGAAGAAAATAAGACCAGCTCCATGACTGCCCGCGATTTCATCAGCGACGTATATGGATACAACAACCTGGATGCCGGCGCGCAATGGGACAAACCGAACACGGGAAGGAGCAAAAGCACGCTGTTGTCCGGCTTCGGACGTATCAACTATGTATTGATGGATAAATACCTTTTCACCGTGACAGGACGTGCTGACGGCAGTTCCAAATTCGGGACGAACAACAAATGGGCATTCTTCCCCTCATTCGCAGCAGCCTGGCGTATCAATCAGGAAAAGTTTATGAAAGACGTCAACTGGATCAGTAACCTGAAGATCAGAGGAAGTTGGGGTGTAACCGGTAACCAGAACATCTCCAGCTACTCTTCGCAGGAGAAGATGAACACGTATGTGTATCCGATCGGAGGCGTGACCAGTGTCGGTATCGGTGCAGGCAACATGCCGAACCCGGACCTGAAATGGGAAACGACAGCCATCACTGACATCGGTGTCGACTTTGGCGTATTCAATAACCGGCTGAACTTCACGGCTGACTATTATTACAAAAAGACAACCGACCTGTTGTGGAATATCTCCGTTCCGCTGACGACCGGTTTCGGTTCTGTTCTGAAGAATATCGGCAGTTTGCAGAATAAAGGTCTCGAGCTAAGTGTGTCCGCAGACGTGTTGACCGGGCAATTCAAATGGAATACGATGATCAACTGGTCTACCAATAAGAATAAAGTGCTGGAAATTCCGGGGTATATCCCGACTCAGCAGGGTACGATCTCCGGCCACCTGAAAGTCAACGGCAGCTGGCTTGAACCCGGATTACCCGTCGGTGTATGGAACTTGCTGAAGACAAACGGTGTGATGCGTACGGAAAAAGAATGGCAAGACGCTGCACGTGTTGCAGACTCCAACTTCGACAAAGTCGGCGATATGAGTTTCGTGGACAAAGACGGTGACGGCAAGATCAGTTTCGGAGAAGACCGCCAGATCGTGGGCGACCCGAATCCGGATTTCATCTTCGGATGGACCAACAACTTCTCGTATAAGAATTTTGACCTGTCTATCTATATCAACGGTTCTGTCGGCAACGATATATATAATGTATTACGTGCCGAAACCAATATCGTCAGTGCATGGGGTAATCAACGTGCAGAAGTAATGAACCGCTGGACTGCCACCAACCCGAACGGGAAATATCCGCGTGCGCACGTACTGGTCAACCAGAATCTGCTACAGTCCGATTTCCTGATCGAAGACGGTTCGTTCCTCCGTGTCCAGAACGTAACATTAGGTTATACGTTCCCGAAAGTTTCATTCCTCCGGTCACTGCGTGTGTATGCCACTGCACAGAACTTGCTGACGATCACCGGATACTCCGGTTTCAACCCGGAAGTGAACAGCCAGGGACAAAGCAATCTCCAGATGGGTGTGGACTATAATGCCTACCCGACTGCCCGCTCTTTCATTCTCGGTGTAAACATTGGTTTTTAATCACTTAAAACGAACAGAATATGAAACTATATAAATATATAATCGGATTAGCATTACTGGTGTCTTCTTCCTCTTGCGGTTTTCTGGATGAAGAAGCATACGAGTTTATCACTCCTGACAACTTCTATAAAACGGAAGCGGATGCAAATGCTGCGCTGTCGGCTGTCTACAATACATTTGCCGATGAAAAAAGTTATAGGCGCTATATTTGGATGGGAGCCGATTTCCCCGGTGAAGCGGCCTATGCCAATGCCAGTGCCCCTTCGCGTGTAGAAATGGACAATTTGACTTGGACACCGACCACCGATTTTTGCAAAAACATTTGGCAAATCTCCTATTCCGCCATTCGGCGTGCAAACAACTTGTTACTGAACATCAATAACATCACATTCAAATCAGAAGAAACAAAGAAACAGATTGTCGGACAGGCAAAATTCCTGCGTGCCTTAGCTTATTTTGATCTGATGCGCTTCTATGACCATATTGTTGTCATCCGGGAAACAGATAACCTGAATGACGAAGTTCCATCCAACCAAGGCACGGACGATGCGGTTTGGGCTTTGATCGAAGAGGATTTGCAGTATGCGGAATCGGCTCTTCCGGTTAAATGGGGAGACTCAGATGCCGGACGGGCTACCAAAGGTGCAGCAATGTCCATGTTGTCCAAAGTTTACCTGACACAAGCGGGATGGCCTTGGAACAAAGCCGGTTTCTGGGAAAAGGCAGCTTCCAAAGCCACTGAAATTATCAGTAATGAAGGAGCTTTCGGCTATGGGCTGGAAGATAATTTCAGACATATTTTCGATGTAACCAACGAACACGGGAAAGAATATATCTTTGATATCGAATTCCAGACGAACATCAATGGAAATGATTCACCGGCCATAACAGGTATGCGCGGTTACAATGTCAAAAAAACGGATGGATGGTCTTCTTTCATCTCGACTCCTGAATTCTATAAGACATACGAAGTTAAGGACAAACGTATTTCGACCACGTTCCTCACAGAGTTCACCGATGTTAAGACCGGGAAACATTATGTTTACGATCCGGACAACGTTACGGAACCCTCTTTCCCGCTTTGTCATTTTGCCAAATATCTGGACCCGAACGACAATCAGTCTTCAGCCGCAGGCGACTATGGTTGCAACAGGAAGATCATACGTTATGCTGATGTTTTATTAATACAGTCTGAAGCCTATTGCGAGATGAATCGTGTCGGAGATGCGCTGGTCGGCATCAACCGGGTACGGGCAAGGGCCGGGCTCGATCCGATTCCTTCCTCTATCTCACAAGCGGACCTGCGGAAGGCAATCATACAGGAACGGACCTGGGAGTTCGCGGCAGAAGGACAATCTCTCTTCGACATGAAACGGCAACATTGCATGGCAGAACGCTTGGGCAGACCTGTGGATGATAAATATTATTCATTACCTTTGCCTCAGGACGAAACGGACAAGAATCCGAATCTGCAACAGCATCCGCTGTGGTAGTTCGATAAACGAGGATTTATCTGTTACTTTTCCCTTGATGGAAAAGTAACCAAAAGATCAAGGCCGAACCTGCTTCGCTACTCCGTTCCCTTCGTTCGCTGTCGCGTCTGAAACTCGCTTCGCTCAAACAGCAGACGCTCCGGGCGCTCACTGCGGTCTCTGCGCTTAACGCTCACCAGCTTAGGCCGGAAGTAGAGCCTGACGGCTCTGTTGAGGATTGTGATACCGTCTGTCCCTCTGCGATCCCGCATCGAGTGCGGGAACGCCTTTGCCCGGAGTAGCCCGGACGATTAAGCCTTGATCTTTTGGTTACTTTTGGATCAAGCCAAAAGTAACAGTTAAATCATACATTAAAAATGAAAGACAAATACCATCAACTTTGCAACATCGAGAAAAGTATCCCCATCTTCTCCCGTGACTGGTGGCTCGATACGGTTTGCGGCAAAGACAGATGGGAGGTCTTGTTGGTGGAAGAAAAAGGGAAAATCACGGCAGCCATGCCGCTCTACATTCCACAACGGAATATAATTTCGATGCCTTCCTGTACACAAACGATGGGTCCCTGGTTCGCACCCGAATCCGACGACACCAAATACACGAAGGCATTAGGCAGGCGGCAGGCTTTATGCAAACAATTGCTGGAAAACCTGAAACCTTATCCGCATTTCCTGCAAAACTTCCATTATAATATTACCGATTGGCTACCTTTCTATTGGGAGGGTTACCAACAAACTACGCGTTATACATACCTGCTGAAAGGTATTCAGGATGCAGACGCGCTCCGGGAAAACATGAGTCCCAATATCCGCCGGAACATCACAAAAGCAAAAGACAAATATCATATCACTGTTAAGAGAGGTATTTCCATCGAAGAATTTCTGAAAGTACAGGCACAGACATTCGAACGTCAGCATACTACGAATAAGGAAGATACGGAAATACTGGTAAAACTGATCAACGTCTGTCGGGAACAAAACCAGGGAGACTTATGGGGAGGATACGACGATCAGGGACGTTTGCACGCAGCCGTTTTTATCGTCTGGCAGGAAAGTTCGGCTTGGTATCTGGCAGGCGGAGGCGATCCGGCATTACGGGAATCCGGTGCGCATAGCCTAATATTATGGGAATGTATCCGTTACGTCTCACAATTTACAGACGTATTCGACTTTGAAGGTTCCATGATACCGGGAGTCGAACGCTTTTTCCGAGAATTTGGTGCAATTCAAACGCCTTTCTTCACAATAACCAAAGGAAAACTAAGTTTATTAAATAGAGTCTATTTAAAAATGAAAAGAGTTATAACTCATAATTCATAAGTCAGAATTAGCATGTTAAACAGCTACAACAACATACTGGTCTTAGCCCCCCACACCGATGACGGGGAATTAGGATTGGGAGGAACGATAAGCAAACTGGTCGAACTCGGAAAGAAAGTCACCTATGTCGCTTTCTCTACCGCCCAACAGTCCGTGCCCGAAGGTTTCCCGAAGGATGTTCTGAAAACGGAAGTAAAAAAGGCGACCGCTCTGTTAGGCATATTACCGGAAAATCTTATCATTTACAATTACGAAGTGCGCAAGTTAGGATATGCCCGACAGGAAATACTGGAAGAACTGATCCGCCTCAAAAAAGCGAATAACTTTGATCTGGTCTTTATCCCGAGCCTGCACGACATCCACCAGGATCATACGACGATCGCCCAGGAAGGCTTGCGGGCTTTCAAAAACACAACCTTATTAGGCTACGAACTAATCTGGAACAATCTGACATTCAACACGCAATGCTTCGTCGAACTGAGCCGGGAACACATCCAGGCCAAAGTGAAAGCATTGAAAGCATACGAATCGCAGGGAGCACGCGACTATCTCTCCGAAGAGTTTATCTTTTCGCTGGCTAAGGCACGCGGCGTACAAGCCGGCTGCCCTTATGCCGAAGCGTTCGAAGTCGTTCGCCTGTTTCTATAAGCTGTAAATTGATCATGAGGGACTTTATCACATACATCATCAAATTCCTGATTGGGGGAGAAAAAGCCGGTACGTTGAGTAGCCTGGTGGGCTACACATCGGACCCGAACAAATTCTCCCGCTATCGCGTGGTCATCGTCCCCTCTCCTTTCTTCCGGGATGAAGTCTACGGGACAGCCGAGTCTATGCCCCGACTGCCGCTAAACGAAATTGAAGGTGTTCCTCTGTTGTTCGGTTCCTCAAAAGTAGAATGGTACGGCGATACATGGGTGGTGCATGCCGACATCGTTGCCAGCGCCTACTTCCTCCTGACACGATATGAAGAGATACGGAAACGGAACGTGCGGGACATACACGGCCGCTTCCCCGGAAAAGAGTCTTTACCCTATAAAGCCGGATTCATCCATCGCCCGATCGTTGACGAATACGGGAAACTGTTGCGCCGCTGGTTGCGGCAGGCACGCGTGCAATCGGCAACCGATCCGGCCCCGATGATACAAAAAGTATGGCTGACACATGACGTGGACGCTCCTTTCTATTGCCGGACCCTCCGCAATCTGATACGGGAAACGGTCAAAGGCATCGGATTCGCACAGGCATGGAAAATATTCTGCGGTCCGCTGCGGGAAGACCCGTTCTACACGTTTCCCTGGCTATTGGAACAGGGAAATGCACTGAAAGCGGCCATCGGGAAAGAGCGTTGCGAATCCCTTTTCTTTATCAAACCGGCCGGATCATCCGTATACGACAGACCTTATTATAAGCTGCATTCAAAAGAATTACAAGAGTTACTGCTCCTTTGTAAAACAGAAAACGGACGAATCGGTCTGCACACCAGCTACGATGCAGGAAAGACTCCGGCGCTTATCGCCACAGAGAAGGAACTGTTGGAAAAACAGACCGGAGAGCCGGTTACCTGCAACCGCCATCATTACCTGGCTTCACGCGAACCAGAAGATATGGATTGGTTAGAGAAAGCCGGGGTAACGGACGATTTCACAATGGGATACCCAGACGTGGCCGGTTTCCGCCTCGGTACCTGCCGCCCCGTACACTGGATCAATCCGGAAAACAAGCGGATCTCGTCGCTCGTCCTTCATCCGCTGACAATTATGGAATGTAGCCTGAACGAACCGGCATACATGAATCTCGGCTATGAGGAAGCCTTGGCCTACTCCTTGCAACTAACTGAACAGGTGGTAGAGAGCAACGGTGAGCTGGTTTTACTCTGGCATAACGACTCCATTACCGACCGGATTAAACCGAATGTATCCGTCGACTGGCAACGCAAGCTATTCGCCGCCATTATTGAAGAACTGAAAAAAGCATGAAGATACTGATATTATGTGATATGTTCCCCCCCGCTTTCGGTCCTCGAATGGGATATTTATGCAAATATATGAAACGGGCCGGATGGACTCCTGTCGTGATCACCGAGCAGATCGACGACAAGACTTTTTCATTCCTGCAAGGCGACATACCGGTCACTTACGTCAACTTTTTCCATGCGAAAAGCGGACTCCTGCGAAAACTGGAATGGATATTCGTGCTTATTCTCGATTACCTTTTCCATTATAAAGACAAAAAGATGGCAAAAGCAGCTTCCCGCCTACTGGAAGAAGGAGGTTACGACGGTGTGCTATGCAGCACTTACCGGGCCTTCCCATTACCGGCAGCCAGGAAGGTGGCCGAAAAATATCGTCTTCCGCTTGTCATTGACCTGCGTGACATCATCGAGCAATATGCCGCTAACGAATACATCGCCCATAACTTCCGGTCATTCCCTTGGCTGGATAAGAAGGTCACCGCTGCTTTCCGTAATAAACTGCTACGGGACAGGAACGAAGCCTTGGAAAAAGCCGATCATGTCACGACCATTTCCCCCTGGCACGTAGAAAGAATCAAGGCGTATAACCCGCAGACAGAACTTATTTACAACGGCTACGATCCGGAAATCTTTTTCCCCGAACAACACCGGACATCCCGCTTTGTCATCACCTATACCGGCCGTCTGATCAGCTTGGCGACCCGTGACCCGCGCCTTCTTTTTGAGGCTATCGACCGGCTCGACCGGGAAAAGCGCATTTCTCCGGATCAATTCCGGATACAATGGTATGTCGATGCTGAATCGGCAGCAATCATAAAGCAGACAGCAGCATCCTATCCGATCGCGCGCTATATGGATTTCCTCGACTATGTCCCGGCTTCCGACATTCCCGGAATCCTGAACCGCAGTTCTATCTTATTGCAACTGGCCAATAAGTTTTCATCCGACGGTCCCAAAGGCTTTATGACAACCAAACTCTTTGAAGCAATGGCGGTCGAAAAACCTTTGCTTTGCGTAAAGAGTGATGAAAGTTGCCTGGAAGCGGCCATCAACAAAACCCGTTCCGGCCTGGCAGCCCGGACAGCAGACGAGGCCTATCGGTTCATCTTGCAACACTATCTTTCCTGGCAGGAAAAAGGATATACGCACATAGAAGTAGACAGGGAAGCTGTCGAACATTTTTCCCGTAAAAGACAAGCAGACCAATTTATGCGTATCTTTACCCGTCTGAACAGCTAATGACATACATGGAGAAATACCTGAACATAATCGCATTCAATATTCCCTGGCCGGCCAATTACGGGGGAATCATCGATGTGTACTATAAAATGAAGGCATTGCGCCAGTGTGGTGTGAAAATCATCCTGCATTGTTTCGAATACGAACGACCGCATTCGCCGGAACTGGAAGCGATGTGTGAAAAGGTATATTATTACAAACGGCATACGGGATTACGTACCAACATAACCCTGTTGCCCTATAATGTGTACAGCCGAAAAGAACCGGAGTTAATCGCCAATCTGCTGAAGAACGACCACCCGATCCTGTTCGAAGGGTTGCACTGCTGTTATTACATGAGTGATCCGCGGTTGAGAAACCGGATAAAGATATACAGGGAAGCGAATATAGAACATGATTATTATGCTCATCTGGCACAGGCGGAAAGCCATCCGGTCCGGAAATGTTTCTTCCGGATAGAGGCCTGGCGTTTCAAACGATACCAGAAAGTTGTGCGGCATGCCGACCTGGTTATTGCCGTATCGACAACCGACACGGATTATCTGCGTCGCCAGTTTCCAGACAAACAGATCGAATTTGTACCTTGTTTCCATACGAACGACCGAATTACGGTGAAACCCGGTTCATCCGATTTCATCCTGTATCACGGCAAGTTGTCGGTTATCGAAAATACACAAGCCGCCCTGTTCCTGATCCAAAACGTGTTCAGCAAACTGAACTGCCGCTGTATTATTGCCGGCATGAATCCGCCCCCTTCCTTATTGAAAGCAGCCGCTCCATTCCCGAATATCCACATTGAAGCCAACCCAACGGAAGAACGGATGAGCGAACTGATACACGAAGCGCAGGTGCATGCGTTGGTCACTTTCCAGGCAACCGGATTGAAACTGAAACTGCTGAACAGCCTTTTTGCCGGGCGACACACGATGGTAAACAGCCTGATGGTAGCCGGTAGCGGGCTGGAACAACTTTGTCACATAGCCGATACACCGGACGAAATGATCCGGACCTGCCGGAAACTGATGAATGCGGAGATAAGCCCAGAGGTGATCGAACTGCGGCGCAGCATCCTGTCTCCGACTTATTCCAACCAATATCAAGGTGAACAGTTGTACAAAATGATTTATGAGAAATAAATTCCGACAGACAATACAGGACTTAGTCTACCAATTACAGGCAATCGATTGTAATCGATTGCCTATCAGCGAATATAACAAACGTTATATCGGGAATTTGAAGCCGGCATTGTCCTATTATATGAAAATATATGCCAGTTGCCTGCAAAAAGGTATACAAGCCACAGGGTTATCCCTTCCGGCAATCACATTCATCGATTATGGCGGCGGCAGCGGCTTCCTGAGTATGCTTGCCAAACAAGCGGGAGTCGGACAAGTGATTTATATCGATCTCAACCCTGACTCCGTCGAAACCATCCGGATTCTAAAAGAACAGACCGGAATAGGCCCCGATGTCATCCTGCATGGTAACTCAGACACATTAGCTGCCTGGTGTACGGAAAATGATATTAAACCCCAGTTATTGATTGCTACAGACCTGATCGAGCATGTCTATGATTTATCCGCTTTTTTCAGCGACCTGATCGCCATCAACAACCGGATGCAAATGCTATTTACGACAGCCTCCACCCCATTCAATCCGTATGTAAAAAGAAGATTACACCGTCTTATGACTGCTTGTGAGAAGGGTACAGCCGTCTCTCCCAATTATTATACGCTGCGTTTGCAATATATAAAAAAGGATTTCCCCGGTATTCCCTCTGTTGAAGCAGAAGAGATAGCCCGGAAGACACGAGGTCTCACCTTTCCTGATATACGGAAAGCGATCGAAACCGGCTCGTATCCGACCTTAGAGGATACTTTCAACACCTGTGATCCGCGAAACGGGAACTGGACAGAACGTATCCTACCCATTCACGTCTACCGGTCATTGGTAAGACCTTCCGGGTATCTTGTCAACGTAGAAAAAGGATTTTACAACACAGACCGGAGTAATCCGATAGCTGTGTTCATCAGTAAAAGCATAAATTGCCTGATCGGAATAACGGGAAAAGCAGGCTTCCTATTGGCCCCGTTTATCATTCTGCATCTGCGAAGGGAATAGACTTCAACCCTTTTACAACATAATCGCGTTGCAAGTCTTCCGCTTTCAATATCCGGTCATTCCACTGCAGAAGATCAATATCAACGGGAATAACACCGCTCTTCTTACTTTCCGGCATACGTCCCAATTGCGTCTCCATCTTCTTCAGAGATAACTTCACCTCCTCCGGTTGGCGGTCAGTGTAGGCCACGACCACCTGGTTCAGGAACAGCCCCGAAGCAGGCAGTCCGACAGGCTCCGTATAAACAGGGTCCGAGAAATAGATCGGGCAGAAATATTCCCGCAGCAACCCGCCTGCCGAATGTATATTCGACTCGCAATCCGAATTGGACCCCAAACACAATACCACTCTATTCCGCATAGTCATCTTTTAAAGCCTTTTCAAACGCAAAACTAACAAAAAATACCTACAATACGGTATTGACCATGTTGGCTTTTCATACTACCTTTGCGCAAGATTAAAAAAAGATGAGATTATCAGAACTTCGCACAGGTGAAAAAGGGGTCATAGTCAAGGTAATGGGACGCGGAGCTTTCCGCAAACGCATTATCGAAATGGGATTTATCAGGGGGAAAGAGGTCGATGTCATTCAAAACGCGCCGCTTAAAGACCCAATCCATTATCGTGTAATGGGTTATGACGTCTCTTTAAGACGAAATGACGCCAAGATGATAGAGGTGGTCAGCGCTGCCGAATTTGCAGAAGCCAACACCCCTGAACTTGAAAACCGGCCGGCCGATTCCTACATCCTGCCTTCCAACAAAAGCCTGCAGGCAATAGCGATGCATAAAGGAAAGACCATCAATGTCGCATTGGTGGGTAATCCCAATTGCGGTAAAACATCTTTATTCAATTTTGCTTCCGGCGCACACGAACATGTCGGCAACTATAGCGGCGTGACAGTCGATGCCAAAGCCGGAACATTCCACCAGAACGGTTATACATTCAAAATTGTAGACCTGCCGGGAACGTATTCCCTGTCGGCCTACACGCCGGAGGAACTCTACGTCCGCAAGCACCTGAACGAAGAGCAGCCGGACGTAGTCATCAACGTTGTCGATGCTTCCAACCTCGAACGCAACCTGTACCTGACCTGCCAGCTGATCGACATGGACATGCGTATGGTAATCGCCCTCAACATGTACGACGAACTGGAACGCCACGGCAACAAGTTCGACCACGAATCGCTCGCACGCATGATCGGTACGCCGATCGTTCCGACAGTCAGTAAAACCGGTTTTGGCATAGAAGACCTTTTCAACCGCGTCATCAAAGTGTATGAAGAGGAAGACCCTGTGCTCCGCCATATCCACATCAACTATGGCGAAGTGCTGGAAAAGGCCATTTACAGCGTAAGGCACGAATTGAAACTGAATGGAAACGTAGCGAAAAGCCTTTCCAAACGATACCTCTCCATCAAACTCCTCGAAGGGGATCCCGAAGTCGAATCGTTCGTAAAAGCATTGCCGGGGTCCGAAGCCGTCATACAGGAACGCGACCGCTGCGCAGCACAGATCGAAGCGCTTCTGAAAGAAGACTGTGAAACGGCTTTCACGAACGCCCGCTACGGATTCATCTCCGGTGCGCTGCGCGAGACATACGAGCAAAACAAAATACAGGAAGCAACCAGCACGCAGATCATCGACCTTTTTGTCACCCACAAAGTCTTAGGTTTCCCGATCTTTATCCTTTTCATGTGGGTTATGTTTGAAGCGACTTTCCGTGTTGGCGAATACCCGATGGGATGGATCGAGTCGCTCGTGGGCTGGATCGGCGAGTTTGTACGAGGCAACATGAGCGAAGGACCGCTGAAAGACCTGCTGGTAGACGGCATCATCGGAGGTGTGGGAGGTGTGATCGTATTCCTGCCCAACATTCTGATACTCTATGCCTTCATCTCCTTTATGGAAGATTCGGGCTATATGGCACGTGCCGCTTTCATCATGGACAAAATCATGCATAAGATGGGGCTACACGGGAAGTCGTTTATCCCGCTTGTCATGGGATTCGGTTGCAACGTCCCGGCCATCATGGCCTCCCGTACGATCGAAAGCCGGAATAGCCGGATGATTACGATGCTGGTCAATCCGTTAATGAGTTGCAGTGCCCGTCTCCCGGTTTATGTACTTCTGACGGGAGCCTTCTTTCCCCAAACGGCCGGAACGGTTATGCTGATTCTCTATTCTTCGGGAATCTTGCTGGCTGTCCTAATGGCGCGTTTGTTCAAGCGTTTCCTGTTTAACGAGGAAGACGTGCCGTTCGTAATGGAGCTTCCTCCCTATCGCATGCCGACAGGAAAGTCTATCATGATCCACATGTGGGAAAAAGCCAAACAATATTTGCACAAAATGGGAGGCATCATCCTGGTCGCTTCCATTCTCATCTGGTTCCTCGGCTATTTCCCGCGCCATTCGGAAGGCGGAGACATTTTCGACAAGCAAATTGCGGAAATAGAACAATCCGAATCAAACGGGGAAAAGAAAACAGAAGCGATAGCCGAACTGGAACGGTTGAAGTCAATGGAACATCAGCAGAATTCATATATCGGACGTATCGGTCAAACGATACAGCCAGTGCTTCACCCCTTAGGCTTCGATTGGAAAATGAGTGTCAGCCTACTGACAGGTATGGCTGCCAAGGAGGTCGTTGTCAGCACATTAAGTGTTTTGTATACCGGAGAATCGGACGACGAACAGGTTCTGACCGAACGCCTGAAACAAGACCGGAATGCAGAAGGCGAACCTGTCTTCACGCCTCTGATCGCACTGAGTTTCATGCTCTTTGTCCTGATCTATTTCCCTTGTATCGCAACTATTTCCGCAATCGTGAACGAATCCGGTTCCTGGAAATGGGGCATATTCGTGATCGCCTATACCTGTACACTGGCTTGGATTGTCTCATGCATAGTCTATCAAACGGGACATTTCTTTATGAATTTATTTGGTTAACAGCAAAACATTTCAACTATGTGGCAAGAAATAGCAATTATCATCATCGCCCTCACCGTCCTCTTCTATATAGGCAGAAAAATATATAAATTCCTGACCCATCCCCCCAAGGCCGGCGATCCTTGCTGCGGTTGCACGGGATGCAGCCTAAAGGATATAAAGAAGAAAAATGAAGTTCACAATTGCCCAAATTGATGATCCTGTTCATTTTCCGATGAAACCTGTGAAACAGCATCTTCCGAACCAATCTCCTTCACCTACTTTCACCGCCAAGATTCATCTATTTCAAAGATTCATATCTTTTGTTGTCTGAGTTGTCAGAAAGTAATATCTTTGTAAACAGAAAGTGATTGAAGCACACTCGTGAGCCACGTGAATCACATTCAAAAAACCGTATGGCTCACAGTTGTGATTTGCATAGCTCACATGCATGAATCACATTTCACAGGAAAATATTGTTTGACAACTAATTACAAAAAAGAGTGAGTCCAAACTAATAATTCAACGATGACAGTACCTGTATAGAAAATTCGTATATTTAAAACGCAAATCACTATATCACATAATAATTTTATAAAACAAAGATGTATACTAAAACAGTTCGGTTCATAGAAAGACTTTCCCACGCGATAGAGTTCATAAAAGACTTTATATTGTCCCCGCTTTTTAAAAAAGCCATGAAAAAATGCGGGAACAATGTTTGTATTAAACCAAGTACATCTGTATATTTTGGTTTGGAGAATCTTAGTATAGGAAATAATGTCAGTATTCCAAGATATGCCCATATATTCTGTACTAATGCACCATTAAATATAGGTAACAATATAATATTTGGTCCTTCCCCTACTATTGTCACAGGAAATCATCGAACAGATGTCATTGGTAAATACATTATTGACTCACAAGATAAACTTCCTGATAATGATAAAGAAGTATGTTTAGAAGATGACATTTGGGTAGGTGCCAATGTTACAATACTCATGGGAGTGAAAATAGGTAGAGGTTCAATTATTGCAGCAGGTGCAGTTGTCAATAGTTCTTATCCTCCCTATTCCATTATAGGAGGAGTTCCTGCTAAGTTTATTAAATTTCGTTTTACGATCAAAGAAATTCTGGAACACGAACAAATCCTGTATCCGCAAGATGAAAGATTATCAAGGCAAGAGTTAGAAAGGCATTTTGAAACACTACAAAAGATATAATAAAGCAAACAGTAAGACGTTATAACCATATAACTACAAAAGCAAATGCAGACATTCTTAAACAACATCTTATACAATCTATTTATAATCACAGTCACATTCGGAATAGTTTTTCATGATGCCATAGGATTCAAATCTATTGATGAAATTTGTGGTCTATGTTTATTTCTTATTTTCCTTTTTTCCCTATTTCGTTCTGATGACTGGAGAATTAATAAGGCCTTTCTGTTTACAATATGTGTATTCATATTCTATTTTTGTTATTCATTGTGGATAGGCAGTAATAGTAAAAAGGCGATATTAATGGATTTAATCATACAGATGAAACCTTACTTAGCATTCTTTTGCATGTATCAGCTAAAACCTCAATTTAGTAATGAGCAACGGTTACTACTCAAACAATTTATGTTGTTATTATGGTTTATGCTATTACCTTTAGGATTAGTAAACATAGTAATTCCTCATACTATATCATCCGTAATGAAACATCCTTCTAATTTTGCAGGGGCAATAGCAGCTATATCGCTTGTGTATTTATATGCATCCAATTATACAATGAAAGATAAAATAATATTTCTTATAATGCTAACAATAGGACTTGTCTCTGGACGCTCCAAATTTTATGGTTTTTATGCTTTGTCTATATTTGTAATTCTTTATTTCGAGAATCCCAATCATCTAAAGTTCAATCTAAAAAATATATCTATTTTTGCTTTCACCATCGCTATCATAGTACTTGTTGCTTGGGAAAAAGTCATGATCTATTTTGGTCAAAGTCTGATAGAGGAAACGGAGAAGGACTCTATTGCCAGATTTGTTTTGTATGCAACATCACTAAATATTTTTGTCGATTATTTACCTTTTGGGAGTGGACTTGCTAGTTTTGCCACATATGCCTCCGGATGTTACTATTCGCCAATCTATGTCCAATATAATATCGACCATGTATGGGGAATAAGTAAAAATGATTGGGCTTTTGTTGCCGATACCTACTATCCTTCTTTAGCTCAATTCGGCATAGTCGGAGTCATCCTATTTATATCATTTTGGCTTTATCTCTTAAAAAAATCTTATCGAGTATTTTCTAAAACAAAAAATGTTAAAGCTTTTGCGTTAGTTCTTCTTATTACAGGATATTGCTTAATAGAAAATATAGCAGATGCTTCTTTCACCAGTAATAAAGGACTATTCATGCTAATGTTTCTAGGACTCATCATATCCGATGGTTTAAGAAACGCACAAATTGCAATGTCTTCTAAATAATAAATTATTCAACTATGCAACAAATATCATTGTTAGAATATCAGATTACAAAAGATTACCAATTCAAAGGAATCCCCAATAAACAACTAATCATAAATACCATTAATGCTTTTTCATGGATAAATGCGCATAAAGATATTGAATTCAAGACTGCATTGCAAACCAGTGATATACTATTACCTGATGGTATTGCAATCGTCTTCGCTGCAAAGTTTTTAAATAATGATTCTATAAAAAAAATTGCAGGGGCTGATTTGCATGAGATGATTTTAAACACTTTAAACCAAATATCAGGCAAATGCTTTTATTTAGGAGCAGCACCTGAAACTTTAAAGAAAATACAAAAGCGCATTCAACAAGAATATCCTAATATAATAGTAGATAGTTACAGCCCTCCTTATAAAGATACATTTACCCAAGAGGATAATCGTATCATGATTGAAACAATCAACAAATTTGAACCAGATGTTTTATTTGTAGGAATGACTGCTCCTAAGCAAGAAAAATGGATCCACGAAAACAAATCTCAAATAAAAGCATCTGTTATAACTGGAATAGGAGCTGTTTTTGATTTTTATGCCGGAACTAAAAAAAGGCCCAATCAATGGTTGATTTCACATGGACTGGAATGGCTTGGGCGATTAGTAGATGACCCAATACGGCTATGGAAAAGATATCTAATTTATAGTCCTCAATTTTTCTTCCACGTTCTCAAAATCAAAATTGAGGATAAACTGCATTCACTTTATTTACATAATTCTTAATTGAGAAACGATCTTCCATCGTTTCTCTTGCAGTTTGTGCCATCATCTCTAATTTCACTCTATCTTGATCCAATAATAAAATTGTAGAGACAATAGATTTCGCATTTTCTATTAAAAAACCATTTTTGCCATCTTCCACAACATCAGGCATAGATCCGACTGGAGAGACTAAAGGTAGAACTCCATAACCCATACTTTCCAGTAAAGCCATTGGTAAACCTTCAAAAGAAGAAGGCAGCAAGAATAAATGAGCCAACTTTAATATTTCATCCTTTTTCTTACCGAAAACCAGTCCTTGATCAACAACTGACAGAACTGCACGTTCACTTAATAAGGACATAAACCAATCTTTATCCGGACCTACTCCACATAAATAGAATTTAAATAATATTCCTCTTTGAACTAATTCATTCAATGAGTCAGCAATAATATGCAATCCTTTTTTTCTATCAATACGACCAAGGTATAAAATATTAAATGGCTTGGAAAAATCTTTACTCAAAACTTTGATATCTGGTATTTCTATTGCATTAGGAATAATATGTATTCTTTTAGAATCCAAAAAGTCATATTGAGATTTCAAATAATTTAACTCTACACGACTTAAGACAATAATCTCTGAAGACTTTTTCAAAAATGTCTTAATTATCCATCGAAGCAAAAAGTTATCAGGCACAGAAGACATATAACGTCCACCATGAATATGCAAACAAAGCGGGATTCGTTGAATAAAGAGTAGCATATAAGGAATAATATCACGCAATAAAGAAGGAGGTTCAAGTCCCAAATTAAAATGAGCTATTTTTATATGATTTTTTCTGATAAACGAATATAGAGAAAACGGCATTTTCAATAAAGTGAATAACCAAATCAAACCTCGTTTCTCACCATCTTTTTTCCCTAAAATAAAAGGATGATAGCTATATTGGGTATTATATTGCATCAGCAACCTGACCATAGAAGATATTCCACTGACATTATCTGTAGGATTCAAAGACGGGGTCGTTATTAATATGTCCATATTACTTCCATTAATCAAATATATCATATTTCATCTCATAACAACGAATTTTGTTAGGTAAATAGCAACACACTAAGAAAGAATCGGAAAGAGTAAGGACATCACCATATCCTACATCAAAAGAACTACTCTTAAATAAAGTTGTCGGCTGACTTACTAATTTCCCATTCTTCATTAATGCAACATCAAAATGATATATTTTAGCTTTTGCGTCTACATACCGGTACGTCAAAATAAAAGAATCATTATAGGGTGTCAAAGAAGGAGCTTGCCCTTTTACAGGAAGCACATCCCAAGTCCACGATGCTCCTAAATCTTCACTCACACCGATTTGCAAAGCATCATCAGATTGCTGACGCGCTACTAAATAAAGTTTACCATTGATATATCCCAATGAAGATTCATTTATACGATCAAAACGACTCTCGTTCGTACCCAAAGATAAATCAATCCAAGCTACATTTTTCCAGGTTTTACCATTATTCTCCGATTTTACAAGCCAAGTATATGCCCAACGATTATAACAAACAGCATATATAGTTCCATCAACAACAGCCATATTGCCACGGGCCGCCGCAAAAACCTCTTCTTTTGTAGGAAAAGGGAATTCTGTTAGTCCAGTATAACTTGTTCCAAAATCCGACGAAGTAATGCATTTTACACTGGAGCTTACATCAGAAGTTCTTTCAAAAAAACGACATAAAATATCATTGTTTGATAATACTAAAAATTGGGGATCTCTAGCATCTCCATTATTTGAAGATTGATAAATAACTTTCCTATTCAACCAAGTTTTGCCTTTATCAAAACTTTCCATTTGGATAATCTTCCCATCAAAACTTACATGATCCGTCCCCTCTCGATAACTTACTATTATTTTACTTCTATCAACATTCCCGACGATAGTAGGAAATGCCAAATGCAAATTACTGACATCAATATATGAGCTACGCAAAACATTTGGTAAAGGCGGTTCTTCTAAAAAATCGTCTTTACTACAACTAGCAAACAAACAAAAGCATACCAAAAGAATACTCCATATACCAGCTTTCATAATAATATTATTTAGTCCATTAAATATTCCATTTTAAAAGGTTCGCCTTTAGAAATATCACACTTGACTCTTCTACCTAATATATACGGAAGATACTTTGGAGATAGTCCATCGGCTGGCCGGACTGATCGTATATTATCCTCTGTTATTAAGTCCCCAGACCGCATATCCTGTGCCACAAATAAAGAACGAGCGAATTTACGATTTTTTTTTATTTGATCAGTCAATTCATAAGTTACTTTTCCTAAAGCTTTTTCAACCTCTCGAATATCCCTCACCATCTTTTTAAACTCTTCTTCATTCATAGAAAAACTGGCATCCGGTCCACCGATGGAACGATCTAATATAAAATGTTTTTCAATGATGCGTGCACCTAAAGCTACAGAAGCAACAGCAACCGAGCTTGACATCGTATGATCTGATAATCCGACGGGTACCTGAAAACGCTTTTTCATATCTGGAATTGTCCTCAAATTAGCCATTTCAATTGGAGCTGGATAAGAAGAAGTACATTTTAATAAAGCAACATCTGTATTTCCACTCTTATGACAAGCAGCTAATGCTTCTTCTATTTCAGCATAAGTTGCGATTCCTGTAGAAATAATCACAGGTTTACCTTTTGAAGCAACATATTCGATTAAAGGTATATCCGTAATTTCAAAACTTGCTATTTTATAAGCCGGAACATCTATTGATTCCAAAAAATCGACCGAAGTCTTATCAAATGGGGAAGAAAAGCAGATAAGGCCTTCCTCTTCTGCAATCCGTTTTAATTCAGGTTGCCAATCCCAAGGAGTATAAGCATCCCTATATAACTGATGCAAAGTAGTTCCATCCCACAAAGTATCTTGTTTAATCTGAAAATAAGATTTATTACTATCCAAGGTCAATGTATCAGCCGTATATGTTTGCAACTTTATAGCATCTGCACCGGCTGCTTTAACCGCTTTAATGGTCTCTATTGCAATATCTAATCGATGATTATGATTCGCAGACATCTCTGCAATCACAAACACACGATCTGAATCCGCCTGATTGATTCCAAAATATTCAAATAAGTTAGTCTTCATAATATACAAACTTCAATACTTTATTTTCTTCATTTACACACTTACGGAAACCAGCTTTTAGAAAAGCAAACTGTGATGCTTCATTTTCTTCTTTCACATAAGCATATATCTTCATACTCAAACCAAATTCATCTTTCTTTAGTTCGCTGATAGCCGTTTGTAACATATAAGAAGCTAATCCCCATCCCCTAAAAAAGGCATCAATACTAATACTGACAACCAAATGGCTATAACCTTCTTTATCAAATCGGATCTGCCCAACAAACATTTCAGAAAGATAAAAAACATAGAGCCTACGATCGGGATTATGCAATGTTGCATTAAACCATTCTGTATGCTCACTTAACACTATACTTTTTACAGAAAAAGAATTTTGCCGTACAACTATATCATTTGCCAGTTTAAACAATGGCAATAAATCTTTTTCTCTAGCTCTTGATATCACCATATTCTTTCGGCAATAAAGCAACATTGCTTTTTTTACAAGCCTTTCACATCCTTTCCCATCAATAAGATTCTTTCCCAATTCAGACACCCGGAGTCTAATTGCAGGATCTTCCATTCTTCTAATTTGTTTTATCAGACAATCAGAAGACCAAGTTTGGGTAGCATCTATGTAGGAATCAATAAATCCAAATCGCTTCCATCCCGAAATATTATTATCCTGATTATCTGCGACCTTAAAAATAATCGAAGGTAATCCAGTGATAGCTAATTCATTAATAGTCTGTCCTGCAGCTGAAATAGCCAAATCGGCATTTTGCATTAGCCTTTTCATTGCTTTTGCATCTACATTATGGTGAAACTCCGTTTGCTTATCAGCCAACGCTCTTACTTCTTCAACATGTGAGAATGCAGCACCTAAGATAACTATTTTTTTTAATTCAACAGAATAATCTAAAACTTTAGACAAAACTGTTGTCGTCAAATTTAATGGGTCTGTTCCACCAAAAGTAATTAAAACAGATGATATTTTTTCCGATATTTTCTTTGAATATAAATCATGATTAAATGGCTCTCGCAAAATAACATAATCCTTACCAAGCAAATAAATTTGATTTTCTCTTTTTGGATATGCAATTAATTCGGCTCCCACCGTCCCATTCATAATAATACCTGGTGGGTATTCCAATCTATTAAAATCATCTAAATAGACACATACGGAGACATGTTTATGAACGAACTGGTAAAGATCCAAACTCGCCCGATAGGAATCAATCAATGCTAATTGAACATTTTCTAAATTTTTTTTCAGCCGATCAATATCATGTAGCCAATTAAAAGCCTGAAATGAATAATTCTGTAATATTGATACAACATTCGTGTCCCCATCTACCAAAAACATTACTTCTATTCCACGAGCTTGGAAAGCTTGCGCAATAGCCATACAACGGGTTACATGGCCATAACCGGTATGCTGAAATCCTTCTGTAAGAATAAGAAACCGCATATCACAAATTATGAAGTAAACGATATTTCATTTCTGCCAAAGCCCAATCTTCATAAGTATCAATATCTTGCACTTGGAACTCTTCCATAATTATTGCTGTTCCATTATCACTTAATAACTTCTTATCTTTTTGCAAGACCTCCGTTTTGATCCAATAAAAAGTACCACTATCATGATAAGCAGGTTTCAGATCTTGGCTACGCGCAAAACGGTATTCCGGCCAATTCATTTGTAATCGTCTATTTTCATCAAACGACAACGAACGTAATATAGGGTAGGAAAAAGCAACTACCGGGCAAACTGAATCAAAAGAAGAATCCTTCAATAAAGAATAAGCTGCTTTTATATTTTCTTCAGTAATTAAAGGTGCTGTAGGAAGAATACAACAGATATTATCAAAACACATCCCATTTTTCTCGTATCCATCAAGAACCTCTAATAAGACCTCCGAAAGAGAAGCAAAATCATTGGCCGTATCAGAAGAACGCAAAAAAGGAACAGAAGCCCCAAATTCTTGAGCGACCTGTACTATTTCAGGATCATCAGTTGAGACCATTACCTCATGGAAGAGATCTGATTTTAAAGCGGATTCAATAGAATAAGAAACTATCGGCCTTCCCCAAAAAGGCTTTATATTTTTACGAGGAATACGTTTACTTCCTCCTCGTGCAGGAATTATAGCAATATTTTTCATAAATCATTTATTTCTTCAATGCTTTCAAAAACTGATACATTTTTATTCCACAACCAGTGTGCATATGAATAATTGCAAGAACAAATCTTGTCTTAAAGGATATTCGAGCTTTATAATAGATGTTTTGGTGAAAATCCGGTAATATTGAATTCATTTCCTTTTTGACTTTATCAACCCACCCATATTCAGGTTGCGTAAATTGAGATATTGCACCAAATATTGTATTAACATAGAAAAGCTCTGTAAATTTATAATCAATTGCTTCTTTATATTTCGAATAGAACCCTAAACGCTTCATATTGTCCAAGAACATCTTAGACGTATCTAAACGATCAAAAAAGTGATAATTATTATATCCACGTGTGGTGGATAAATTATTACAACGATAATAATAATAAGGTTGATTGACTTTTACAATTTTATTTGCAGAAACATATAAAACAGAAGCTATCGCATTATCTTCATAAAATAATCCCTCTGGATAAGCTAACTGATTCTCTGTAAATAACTCTTTCTTTAGAATATTAGTACATAAACGGGTACCACTCAACAAAATTCGTTTATTTCTCTCTTCTAAAGGTAATGTAAAAATATCCGGATCGCAATTTATTTGTAAACGAACATCTTCAGGACTATTATACTGATAATAGTCACTGCATACCATATCTGCACGGTTTTCCTCAGCGGCAGTATATAAAGCCTCATACATATCTGACTGAACCCAATCATCACTATCCACAAAACCTAAAAAGTCTGCTTTAGCTTGCTTTATTCCAGCATTCCTAGCTCCACCTTGTTTTCTATTTTCTGGTAAATCAATAACTACAATCCGCTCATCTTTGAGCATATACTCATGGAGAATCCGTAAAGATCCATCTGTGGAGCAATCATTGACACAAATAATTTCAATATTAGTCAGAGTCTGTGCCAACAATGAATCCAAACATTGACTCAAATATTTCTCTACATTAAATACAGGAACAATTATGCTAACAAAAGGTGTCTTTTCCATCGGATTCTCTATTTAATAAAAAATCACAAAACAAATTCCAAAACTTTTCCAATCACATATTCTTGTTGTTCTTCTGTCAATGTCGGATACATTGGCAAACTTAAACAGTGTTTATAGTATTCTTCTACAACAGGCATATCTCCCTCCTTATTTCCTAACTGCTGGTAATAAGGCATCAGATGCAAAGGGACGTAATGTACTTGTGCATAAATATTATTTTCACGCAAATAATCGTATAACCCCAAACGATCTTCTACTTGAATTATATATAAATGAAATGCATGATAAGCAGTCTTACTTATCAAAGGTGTTTTTATACTTTTGATGTCAGAAAAGGCTTCAAAATAACGATTTGCAATCCGATGACGGTTATTTAAACCCTTTTCAGCTCTTCCCAACTGAGAAATCCCTAAAGCTGCCTGAAAATCCGTCATACGATAATTATAGCCTAAATCCTGCATTTCATAATACCAACCGCCATCATTTTTAAGCATCAATGAAGGGTCTTTGGTAATGCCATGTGTACGATAAAAACACAGTTTTTCATATAAATCCTCACTATTTGTCGTAATCATACCGCCTTCTCCTGTAGCAATATGCTTTACAGGGTGAAAAGAAAAGACTCCTATATCAGCATATTTTCCATTACCACAATATTGCTTTACACCTGCACTATCCAAAATATAACCACCCGGGGCATGGCAAGCATCCTCCATTATCCAGAGATCATACTCTTTAGCCAACTCATGAAAAGCTTCTAAGTCCAGAGGATAACCAGCAAAATCAACAGGAACAATACCTTTATACGTACCTTTAGGAGAACTTTCCAGCAACAATCTTAATTTTTGGATATCCATTAAATAAGAGTCTTTATCTATATCACAGAAAACGACCTCACCTCCACAATATCGAATACAGTTAGCACTAGCAGCAAAAGTTAAAGGAGTTACAATTACTTTATCACCGGGATTAACACCCAGTACTGTTGCTCCCAAATGAAGACCTGCTGTTGCATTATTCACAGCAACAGCATATTTTACTCCGACATATTTAGCAAAAGCAGTCTCAAATTCTTTTATTTTGGGTCCTTGAGTTAAGTAATCAGACTTCAGCGTCTGAACTACCATTTCAATATCCTCATCTGTAATTTGTTGACGTCCATAAGGGATCGACTTTGTTATCATTTTACCTCAAAATTAGGATCAACATATTTCTTTATATTCTCGCGCATAGACTCAACTGTCTCCCACTCTGTATTAGTATCCGAACTATAATGAAAACCCTCCGGTACTTTCACAGCATTATGATGTTTTATAAAATCTTCATATTTATGATTGAATGCCACAGAAGGTAAAATTGCATAATACGGCCCTAAATCAATCGTATTCAAGGCATCAGTCACTGTAATCATTTCCTCGTGTAGCTTTTCACCTGGACGAATACCCACTTCTACTAAAGGAAGAGTCGGAGCAATAGCTTTTGCCACATCCACAATATGGTAAGAAGGTATTTTGGGTATAAAAATCTCACCACCCAAATGATGACCAATTGCATACATAACCAAAGCAACACCTGCTTCCAATGAAATATTAAAACGAGTCATCCCCATGTGGGTAATCGGAAATTCCTTAGCACCAGAATCTCGTTTATTTATAAAGAATGGGATAACGGAACCCCGTGATCCCATGACATTTCCATAACGGACTACAGAAAATTTTATATCACGTGAACCACTAATATTATTTGCTGCCACAAATAATTTGTCAGAAGTCAATTTTGTAGCGCCATATAAATTAATAGGAGCACAAGCCTTATCTGTTGATAAAGCGACTACATGCTTCACACCAGACTGCAAAGCTGCATTAATAACATTCTGAGCTCCGTTGACATTTGTTTTGATACATTCATCCGGATTATACTCAGCTGTATCAACCTGCTTAATAGCCGCAGCATGAATAATTATATCAATTCCTTCACATGCACGCTTCATCCGCTCCCCATCACGTACATCACCAATAAAAAAACGCAATTGAGGATAATGGGAAGATGGGTATTTTTGTTTTAATTCAAACTGCTTCAATTCATCACGTGAATAAATAACAATTCTCTTTACCTGAGGATAATCCCGAAGGATAGTCTCTACAAACTTCTTTCCGAAAGAGCCGGTTCCACCGGTTATCAAAACTGATTTACCATTCAACATTTTCTATTATTTTATATATTCCAATTTTTTAAGCTATCTCCAGCAAATATACGACTTTATAACATCTCTTGTTTAATATAGGATGCAACAATATCATAATCTTCAAATCTTTCTCCCAAATTTCTATTGATTATCTCATTCTGGAACCATATGACAGCTGTACTATTTTCATGAAAGACTGTCAACTCATTATTATTATCCAATAGAAGGATCAATAAAAACTCGATCATGATATTTGAACGTATGATGTTTATGCTATATTGTGATAGACTCTGTAAATCTCTTATATGAGGATGCGGTTTGACAAAAAACAAATCAAAAGAGTCTTTTGTTTGTGCTAATGTCTCCATCACCTGAAAATTAACATGATGATTGGTTAAATAAAGACCTATCTTCTTATTTTTTATTGATAAAAAATCGTCATATCCATCAGAGAGTTTCATAAAAAAAGACAATTCTTCACGCAAACGTATTTTAAATGGTTTTACAAATTCCATTATTGGCTTTGAATAATCAGGAAATTGTCTTTTAAATAAAGCCGGCAAATATAAATATTGTCCCGTCAAATAAGTAGAAAAGCCAACATGTTGACCAACTCCTGTATGTTTATTAATCCACTTTTTTACCCTTTTAGATGTATCAAAACGATCCCGGCGATAACTCCCAAAACCTTCTTCAAACATATACATTCTTCTAAAACAAGATAGTTTTGAAAAAATACCATAAAAAAAAGATGCATCTATCTCTACAAACCAAGTATGAGCTGGATGAAAAAGCAAATAAAGATATAATTGAAAATGAGATTTTAAATATATAATATCATCCCATGTTGTGTCATTTTTTTTGATTCGATTCACAAATTGTTCAGATTCTAAAAACGACCCTAAAATAACCAATGTCTTTTTTATATCCAATGATTCTGATTTGATATTCCGCAAATTAAAATATTGCAGAGGCTTTGAGCATATATATATATATGTTTTCATTAAATCATATATTAATAATTGTCGGATTGTACAAAATCCTAATAATCGTATTTTTAATCTCAACAATCTGTTTCCAGTTTAAAACAACAAACAAGATTAAGAGAGATAAATAAGCAATCCAATGAAACTCAAATGCAAGGATTATGAATGCTATAGAAAAAGGCAAAAAAAGCCTCAGAGTGAAATTCTCTGCAAATATACTCTTTAACGAAAAAGACAAATTAAACATTCGATAAGAGAAAAACGAGAGTAATATATTATAAAACATATACGAAATTAATGTCGCTAATATAACATACTCATATCCCAGCTTTAAAACCTTAGAAATAAATAACGCCAATGCAATATTGACAATCAAAACAACAAAAGCAAGAATACTTAATAACTGTTCTTTTCCACGAGCAGTTAAAAGACAAGAATAGGCAAAACAATTACCATAAAAGACAACAGTCAAGGCCATAAATCCAAAGCATTTAAAAACAGATTTATATTGAGGAAACAGATTTATAATTAAAGGAAACAACAACAGAAAAACATACATAGCAAAATGAATCGAAGTAATATAATTCACTCTTATCAAATTTAAAATACGAACTATTTCTTCACCATTTGCTTTATTAAAGCGATTTATTGTTTTAGGATAAATCAAGAAAGAAAATGAATCAAATAATAACATTATGGTGTTAGCTAAAGTAAATGAAAATGTAAAAAAACCAAACTCCTTAATCTCATAATCAGAACTTACGACTGTTCTAGTCGAAAGTAAGATGCAATAAAAGCAAGTATTATAAAAGAAAAGGAATACCCCTTTTCTCAACAACGGCTTAATCAAAGAAAAGTCTGGTTTATAATATTTCAAATGACTATTTTTCAAATACAATAAGAGAGAGAGTAGCTGTCCAACAAGCATGATCCATAAAATAAGCAATACTAATTTTTCGCCTTTAGCAAAACATATTGCAATCAACATTGATAAGGGAACTATAGATTGAAAAAACACAATTTCCAACAGCTTATTCATTATTCTAAAATAATTTGTGTAAATTGTATTAAAATGAGTTATTACAGCAATAATAACAACAACAACCATATACTTATCAAAAGAATATTTACTTCCTATATCTATTCCTGCCAGATGTAAAAGCAAAAACACTAAGACTATAATAACAGATAGTATAACATATAAAAATAAAGCTGTAGACAAAAGAGATTCTACTTTCAGCTTATCGTTTTTATTTATCGACAACAAGACATTCAAAGAATAAGGAACTCCTGCATTAAACTGTGCTATATATTGCAATATAAGATTAATAAACCCCCATATAGCCAAATATTCAGGGCCTAACGCAATTGCAATGAACATTGAATTAACAAATTGAATGCCATAAGTAACATAGCGAGATGTCACATACAAAAGCACCTTATTTCTTCCTACTGCTACTATTTTATCCTTAGACAACACGCTACTTTTTCTTTGTCTTTACAAATTCTTCCTTCAATGATAAAATTTGTTCTTTTATAAATAAAAGTCCTACAGGTATAATCAATGTAAAGAGTAACATTCCTATTGCAGCATACAATTTTCTCGGTCCAACCGGAGATTGTTTCACATAAGTTTTTTCTATAAATCGCGCACGATCTTTAGACTCACCTATGGACAAAGCAATATCTTCTCTTTTTTGTAAAAGGATCAAATAAACCGCCTGATAAATTTCCTGCTGCCGTTTATAATCGATATACTCTCTTTCCAAAGTAGGAACAGTACCCATCTTATCCATTATCAGTTTCTCTTTTCCTCTCAAATCGTCAAGGGTAAACTGAACTGCCTTTTGGGAATTACCTATAGCTAAATATACACTTTCTCTCAATTGATCGACCTGATTATTTATTTGTTCAATAAGAGGATTGTTCCCCTTTGTCGTTTGCAATAATTTTGCACGTTCCAACAAGGCTTCATTATAGGTTGTTATAGGACCCGCCTTATCTCCTTCACCTGTAGAAAGCAATGAAGGTATCAAATTGTATTTATTTTTCGGATCCTTAATATACGCAGTCACCATGTCGATAAGCCGGTCTTGAGCTTCAAGCTCAATAATCTTAACCTGTAAATCCTTCAACTGTTCTACATAGAACTGAACATCAGCTTCGATATCCGTCATTTTATTTTTCAATTTATAACGTTCGATCAATGCTTCTGTTTCACTTAAATCCGCCATCACATTTTGGATACGTCCTTCCAAAAAGGTCAATGATTTTTGTCCTTCAATTCTCTTTATAGAATCTTCTTGATGATTATAAATATCAACTAAAGTATTTAGCATATCAAGCCCTCTGCGCCTTTCATAATCAACATAAGAGAGTTCGATAACATTTGCATTCTTAGAGTATTCATCAAATGTAAGATCCTGAAATATTGTTTCAGCAACCCAACCAGCAGGAGAGATATCCAAAGTCAACGACAATGGTTTTACTTCTTTATCTTTATAAGCCAAGATAAAACTACCGGCCTCTAACTTTATCTCCGCTGGCAACGAATTAAATTCAAATACCTTTGTTTCTTTTAATGCCTCCGTCTTTACTTTAACTCGACCGTCCTTCTTTATATCCACATCAAAAACGACAGTACAATCCAAATTACGCTCAGTTTCTGAATCTGCAGACAATATCAATGGAGCATTCTCATACATCTTATACTTATATGCATAAGGTTTATAATAAGAAACATTTAATCCTAATTTCAAAACCATATCTTTCAATGTAGAGTTCGAAGTCAATTTAGCCATTTCGTCATCTACATTAATACCGCTCCCGCTAATTCCACCCAAACCAAAAGATTTCATCAGTCCGGAAGCTTCTCCGACATTGAAACCACTGTTTGAACTACTTTTATCTTCGACCAATTGTATCTTTGCGGCTATTTCATAAGTACGAGGAGTAAAAATCAAATATAACGATGCCGGTATCAAGGAGATTATAGCTGCAAATACAAATAATTTCCAATGGCAAACATAGTGTATTATTATCTTCTTTAGACTAATCGTCTCATTATCATGCTGAATAGTTGTCATACCCCAGATTATTTTCTATTAAGATTTACAATTGTAATTACCATACTTGTTATGATTGAAACAGAACTAATAATAGATGTCAGCAAAGACATTGTAAACTGCCGATCAGAACTTGTACGAGCACGCTGTTTATTTTTAATCGGCTCAACATATACAATATCATTTTGTTTCAAATAAAAACCAGGAGAAGCAAATATTGCAGGATCCGTTATATCCATCCGGAACGTTTCTTTTACACCATTATTATCCCGTATTACCAATATATTCTTTCTATTAGCAGTCAAAGGTAAATCACCCGCCATTCCAATAGCATCCAAAACTGATACTCTATCATTTTTAATTGCAAAAGAACCTGGACGAGAAACCTCCCCCATCATTGTTATTTTAAAATTTAAAAGCTGGACATTTACTAACGGATTCTCTACATATTTGGATATCATCTCCTCCAACTTTGCTGCAACCTCCTGCCTGGTCAAACCTGCCACATGAACTTTCCCAAGAACTGGAAAATTAATGTTTCCTTCCGGATCCACCAAATAAGTATACAACGATTGGGATGCAGCAAGAGCCTGTTCACCTTGTGTCGAATAGGCATATACAGGAGGATTAAAAGGCGTAACAGCCGCAGGATCCCATGCCGTTACATTAATCGATAATAAATCATCATTTGTAATTTTTGTTGTGTACGTCTGACTCATTTTTGTCAACTGCTCAGGAGCCAATTCTTCTATCCCCTGAAAATATACTACATCTTTCGGCGCGGAACACGCACACATCAATCCACAAAAAAGGGCAAACAAATAATATTTCAAATTCATGCTATTAATTATGTATTTCTAAATTAGAACTGCAAAGATACAATTTTCTAAGGAACCTTCTACTTAAAAACTCCTCATAAAAACTGTTACTTCTATAACGATGCAAATTTTGATATATTGCTGCTTAGAAAGTAAAAAATATAGGATATTAACCCATTTTCCCGTACTTTTGCCCCAAAAGAATTTGAAAGATGATAGAAATAGGAAAATATAATACGCTCAAAATCGTGAAAGACTTGGATTTCGGGGTTTACCTGGATGGAGGAAACGATCTGGAAATACTTTTACCGGCCCGTTATGTACCGAAAAATGTAAAACCGGGAGATGAAGTCGAAGTCTTTATTTATCATGATAACGAAGGAAGGCTGATTGCAACGACAGCCAGACCGCTTGCGCAGGTGGGAGAATTCCAGTTTATGGAAGTTAAGTCGGTTAACAATACCGGCGCATTTCTGGAATGGGGATTGATGAAAGACCTGCTGGTTCCTTTTAAAGAACAGAAAATGCCGATGCGCGAAGGGAAATGGTATCTGGTATATGTACATCTGGATCATGTGACCGGACGCATAGTCGCTTCTGCGAGAATAGACAAATACCTGGACAATGTCATACCAGACTATGTTCCGAACCAGGAAGTAGACTTGTTGGTGGCGGAAGATACCGAAATAGGATACAAAGTCATCATCAATAACACGCATTGGGGACTGGTTTACCATAGTGAAGTTTTCCAGCGGTTGGAAAAAGGGGAACACATCAAAGGGTATATCAAAGAAGTGCGGGAAGATGAGAAAATCGATGTCAGCCTGACTCCATTAGGATATCAGAAAGTAGACGGCATTGCCAAAACAATCCTGGAATCACTGAAAGCGCAAGGCGGATATATCGCAGTACACGATAAAAGCGAGCCGGAACTTATTTACTCCTTATTCCGTTGCAGCAAAAAAGCATTCAAACAAGCTATCGGGGCTCTTTACAAACAAAAACTGATTCTCCTTGAACCGGAAGGAATTCGATTGACAAACAAAGGCTAATCCATAATGCCTTAAAAAGACACTCCAAACAGGTACTTATTGTAAAAAAACGCCCTGAAAACCTCCTTTAAAGCTTTCAAGAAGTGTCTCCCAGACGGTTTCTCCCGGACAAAAAACGGGTCAGTTTCCAATCTATTGCCGCGAGGTGCGCAGAAAATTCCTCTAAAGTATCGGTTTATCGCTCTGAAGTTTACCTTCGTTACCCATGAAGTCAGACTTCAGAGCAACGAAGTTCCGGGTCAGCACGATGAAGTCCGGCTTCATGGAAATAAGGTGCCAGGTCCTTCCAGAATCCTCTTCTGCTCCTTCCCATATTTCCATATCCCTTCCCTTTATTGTTTCAAATATTCGATTCTCCGGAAGTTAAGCTTTACCAGAACGTAAGGAAGAATATGTTCCGACTTGACAAATGTCATACTTTTTGAACGTACTGCGCAAACCATCGGACAGTTTGTCACGAAAGACGCTGTTCCGGTAGCCAAAAGTCAAACTAAAAACGTACTTTTTTTGTAGTGAAATAGGGAAAAAGAGGGTTATTGTAAAACAGGGGATGAATCTAAAATCCATCCCCTTTCTATCTTTAATCCAATTTCAATACCGCGAGGAATGCTTTCTGCGGAACCTCGACCGTACCGATTTGCTTCATTCGTTTCTTTCCTTCTTTCTGCTTTTCCAGCAACTTACGCTTACGGGAAATATCACCGCCATAACATTTGGCCGTCACATCTTTCCGGACTGCCTTGATGGTTTCACGGGCGATAATCTTAGCGCCGATAGCAGCCTGGATAGCAATATCGAACTGCTGACGCGGGATCAGTTCTTTCAGTTTTTCACACATACGACGGCCGAACGTAACACTGTTATCCACATGGGTTAACGTGGAAAGCGCATCCACCGGTTCGCCGTTCAGCAGGATATCGAGCTTGACCAGTTTACTTGGGCGGAAGTCATGGATATGATAATCAAATGATGCATATCCTTTGGAAATACTCTTCAGTTTATCGTAGAAATCAATCACAATCTCACCCAGCGGCATATCGTAATGAATCTCCACACGGTCGCCAGAAATATATTCCTGCTTAATCAATATACCTCGTTTACCCAGACAAAGTGTCATGATAGGGCCGATAAACGTGGTGTTGGTTATGACAGATGCACGGATATACGGTTCGTCGATATGATCGATTAGCGTAGGATCAGGCAAACCGCTTGGATTATGTACTTCCGTACAATTACCCTTTTTGTCATAAACTTTATAGGATACGTTCGGAACAGTCGTGATCACATCCATATTAAACTCACGATCCAGACGCTCCTGTACAATCTCCATGTGCAGCAACCCCAGGAAACCGCAACGAAAGCCAAAGCCCAATGCTGCTGAACTTTCCGGCTGGAAAGTCAACGAGGCATCATTCAGTTGGAGCTTTTCCAAGGAGGCGCGCAAGTTCTCAAAGTCTTCACTGTCGATCGGATAGACTCCGGCAAACACCATCGGCTTCACTTCCTCAAATCCGGAAATCGCCTCTTTGGCCGGACGGGAAACATGAGTAATCGTATCTCCCACACGCACTTCGCGGGAAGTCTTGATACCCGATATGATATATCCCACATCTCCGGTGCGGATCTCATCGCGGGGAGACATTGTCAACTTCAGTACTCCCACTTCGTCGGCGTCATATTCTTTGCCTGTTGCAATAAATTTGACATGGTCACCTTTCCGGATCACACCGTTCACAACCTTGAAATAAGCGATAATACCGCGGAACGAGTTAAAGACAGAGTCGAAAATCAAGCACTGCAAAGGTGCTTCCGGATCCCCTTTTGGCGCCGGTACTTTTTCTACTATCGTGTTTAATATATCATAGACACCCTCTCCCGTCTTGCCGCTGGCCCGGAGAATATCTTCGCGCGGGCAACCCAGGAGTTCGACGATCTGGTCTTCCACCTCATCCGGCATAGCGCTCGGCAGGTCTATCTTATTCATTACCGGAATAATCTCCAGGTCATTCTCTATTGCCATATACAAATTGGAAATAGTCTGTGCCTGGATGCCCTGAGCAGCATCGACAATCAGCAAAGCGCCTTCGCAGGCTGCAATCGAACGGGAAACCTCATACGAAAAATCGACGTGTCCCGGAGTGTCGATCAGGTTCAGGATATATTCCTCTCCTTTATAATTATACTTCATCTGAATGGCATGACTCTTGATCGTTATGCCTCGTTCACGCTCCAGGTCCATATCATCCAGCACCTGAGCTTGCAAGTCTTTGCCTTCTACTGTCTTGGTATACTCAAGCAAACGGTCGGCCAAAGTACTTTTACCATGGTCAATATGAGCAATAATACAGAAATTGCGGATATTCTTCATCTGCTAATTTATTTTAGGTGTGCAAAGATAGGAAATTTAGGCCGAAATCTATACTTTTGGCATACCATTTGTTGTTAATATTATATGACACTACTAGAAATAAATAAAGCTTATAACCGAATTATCGGTTCATTAGATAACAAGGAATTAAAGAATGCTTTTGATTCCATTCAAGCTCTTATATCCGGAAGCCGTGAAATTTCATTTCAGGATAAATTAAATGAGCTGCAGGACACGTATAAATATATGTTACGTTACCGCATCGAAGGTGCTAAAGATCCGATGCAGGAACAAATATATAATAAAATACAAACATCTTCTTACGAGTTGGCCGATCAGATCAGGCACAAGGCACTGGCTATCGAATCTCCTTTATCTTTTTACAGTCGTCGCAGAAGTTTGAAAGTACAGCCTAACGTAACATTCGAAAACTTGCATCTCCAGTTAAGTAAACATTATGCTACTGGGAACAGGTCAGAATACGATGCTCTATTGATCGTCCTTTTCAACAAAATCTGGGTATCCGATCCCTTTACCACTGAAGAAGCTGAAGTTATAAAAAATATCCTCTTTGATGAAGAGTTACCTTTTACAGCCGGTTGTCAAATAGTTTCAGCCCTGATGCTGGGATTACAAGCTGCATTCGATCTGGAAAAGTTAATGTTGTTATTTGATTCTGCCAATCATAAAAGTGAAGAGATTCGTGTACGAGCTCTAATTTCAGTTCTCTTGACATTATACATATATCGGAAAAGAACAGCACTTTATCCTCAAATAGCAAACAGGCTGGATGCCCTTTCCGAAACGCCAGGATTCACCAAAGCGATTCGGACGATCACCTTACGCTTTATTCTAGCGCGTGAAACGGAAAAGATAACTAAAAAGTTACAAAATGAGATCATTCCTGAAATGATGAAACTGAGTCCTAAAATCAGTAATAAGATAAATCTCAAAGATATAACTCCTGAACAATTAGGGGATGAAATGAACCCGGAATGGGAAAACATTTTTGCTGATAGTTCACTCGGGAAAAAAATGGAAGAATTCAGTGAATTGCAGCAGGAAGGAGCAGATGTTATGCACTCTACTTTCGTTCACTTAAAAAGTTTTCCTTTTTTCCGCGAACTGAGTAATTGGTTATTGCCATTTACAACAGAACATTCATCATTCGGCGATCGTTTTCACCAAAATAATGGAGAAAAACAAATGCTGGACTCCATGACCGTTGCCGCGTTTATGTGCAATTCAGATAAATACTCATTATATTTCAGTATGATGCAATTACCTGAAGAGGCCAAAAAGATGATGATGAACCAATTTGACAGTCAGGCGACAGAAATGATTCAACAAAATAAAGAAGAGTTGATCAGTAAACGAGGTAAACTGGAAACAATAACCGGACAGTACATACAAGACTTATACCGATTTTTTAAGTTATATCCAGGACATCTGGATTTCGATGATATCTTTACGCTGCCTCTCGACTTCCATAACCTGAATATTTTACAGCCTTATATCTCTGACGAAGAAAGTCTGAGCTCCATTGCTGAATATTATCTGAGGAAGAATTATTTCAGCGATGCTTTGACAATATTCAACCATCTGGCCGAAAAAGATCAGAGCAGTGATATTCTTTTCCAGAAGATCGGTTATTGTAAACAAATGAACGGCGACTTACAAGGAGCATTGGATGCCTATTTACGAGCCGATTTACTGAATCCAGGAAGTAAATGGGTTATCCGTAGGATAGCCGGTTGCTATCGTTCTTTGAAAGAGCCCGAAGAAGCATTAAAATATTATCGACGTTACGAAAAATTAAATCCGGATAATCTATCCATTACAATCAGTATCGGTCATTGTTATCTGGAACTCAAGAATTACAGTGAAGCCCTGAAATGTTTCTTCAAAGTCGATTATATGGATAGTAACAGTAAAGCATGGAGACCTATTGCATGGTGTTCTTTCCTGACCGGCAAGTATGATCAGGCACGTAATTATTATAAAAAGATATTAGAAAACCAGCCTAACACACAAGATCTATTGAATGCCGGACATACGGAATGGGCGCTACAAAATATAAAGGGGGCCATAGAATTCTATAAACAGGCAGTAGATATGGAATATGGAGATTTCCATAAATTTCAGGAAGAATTCAATCAAGATATTCCTGATCTGATAGTAGCGGGTATAGAAGATTCAGAAATATCTCTGATGATGGATCAATTAAGATATGTACTAAACGATTCTTTATAAACAACAAAAAGCCCTATCACTTCATGTGAATAGGGCTTTTTTATTTCTTAAAGATTTATACCGGATCGGCAGGTATACAAATATCAACAATAAATTTCTTTTCCGGATGTTCATCATGATTATTCTGATAGATTTCATAGTGATGACCATGCCCACATTTGCATCCATTCTCCTCCAGTAAATCGAACATTGCAGACCAAGCTGCCGGAAATTCATTCATTGCTAATTCGAAACGTCCAACAGCGTATAACCCTGAAGTAAGCTTATAACAGCCAATCATTCCCTCCGGTTTTATATCTGTCTCTACAAACATTGCTGCATCAGCTGTCAGTTTATCGACAGGAGTAACACGTGGGTCATCATGATAAACAGATAATAATTTCATATCCGGATGTGAGACCAATCCCCTGGGTAATGCCCATTTCATAAGATTGGCAAAAGCTTCCTGCATTTGATTCAATGCCCCCTGATGACGACAATAAATAATAGTTCTCTCAGGCATTTGTTTAATTTCAAAAGTGCAATTCATATTCATACCATTTACATTAATTGTTTTATCACGACAAAAGTACCGTGAATAAAGTGAGGTATGTTGCTCATTTATGCTCTTGAATTGACAATTCTTGCTATCCGGATATCTATTTTTGCGACGATACTCTTCCGCAGATACCCCAAAATGACGTTTGAAACTACGGCAAAAAGAAGATACAGAAGAAAAGCCTCCGTCGTAAGCCACATCTTTGATAGCTACTGGTTCTCCTAACAAAACATTGGCTGCCCGTTCCAACCTTCTCCGAAGAATGTATTTACCAATAGGCTCTCCGATCAGGGAAGTAAATATTCGATGAAAATGATAAGTGGAAAGATCCACAAGGGATGACAACTCATCAATTGTAATCGATCTGTTCAAATTCAGGTTAATATAATCTATAACCCTATTGATCTGTTTGGTGTGATCCTGTAATGTTTTATCTACCACGCTCAAATTTAGTTTGATTATAACTGACAAGATACGAATAAACGTTTACTTTCAAAACCCTATAACCCAAAAAAGGAACCAACCTATCGATTGATTCCTTTCTACCTTTTCAGTCTTTCGACCTGACTAAAACGGCGGCTATCTACTCTCCCACTTTTACGCAGTACCATCGACGTGGTTGGGCTTAACTTCTCTGTTCGGAATGGGAAGAGGTGGATCCCCAACGCTATAACCACCTTAATAACTTAATATTAAGATTTTGACTGGACAACTCCACTTTGAAGTCTCATAACGTATTTCTGTAGAGCGAATCAAGTATTATTTATTAATTCTTAATTCATAATTCTTAATTCCTTCAGATCTATCAATCCTTTACTTTTAGATAAGAAAGTCTCGGGCTATTAGTACTACTCGGCTTCGACATTACTGCCCTTACACCTGTAGCCTATCTACGTCGTAGTCTACAACGACCCTCAGGGAGATCTTATCTTGAGGCTGGCTTCGTACTTAGATGCTTTCAGCACTTATCCAATCCAGACTTAGATACCCGGCGGTGCTCCTGGCGGAACAACCGGTAAACCAGTGGTCTGTCCAACACGGTCCTCTCGTACTAGTGTCAGAGCCCCTCAAATATCCTACGCCCACGATAGATAGAGACCGAACTGTCTCACGACGTTCTGAACCCAGCTCG
>OGZX01000219.1_pt1 | contig 69073 bp, 49 predicted proteins | sample 1576881 | NCBI WGS metagenome assembly OGZX01 (sample SAMEA3541542, study PRJEB24748) | human gut metagenome | biome: human gut; feature: human-associated habitat; material: faeces | place: China | collected 2012 | reverse complement strand
AAGGCAAAAATCCTATCGGCATAGCCGATTTGGAATGGATTTTTGCGCGTAACTGAGAGGGTACTGAACAGTTACGAATGAAAACCGTTTGCTGCGCCGACGCCATACTCGCCATTTTTCAATTTGATTGCATTTAAGTATATCAAACTCACAGGCTGTGGGCAAGGAATTTTACACTGTCTTCTGCACACTCCCGGTCTCTAGTGTTCCAAAACCACCCGTTTCCCTTCTTCTTTTCCATTTTGTTCAAACCAGGAAATCCATTTTTTCTTTTCTTCTTCCCCCGGAACCGGAAATTCCTGCTGAAGCTGCCCGATATTTCCTCCTTTGGAAATACCGAACGAATGATACGGCAAAAGCTGCGCCTGCTCTATCGAAGGGTATCGCCCAAGCAGATCACAGATTGTCTGAAAATGGACTGTATTATCGTTGACTCCAGGGATAATCGGACAGCGTAAAACTGTCCGTACCCCTTTTTTATCCGCCAGAGCAAGATTATTCAAAATCGGGACAAGCGATCCGCCAATCCATTTTTTTGCGTCCTCCTCAGTGCTCACTTTCCAGTCAAAATATAGCAGATCGGTTTCCTGCAGCAGCTTTTCCATCGCGTCTGTAGTTCCAAACCCGCTCGTCTCCACACAGGTATGCAGATCCTCCTCTCTGCACAACGAAAGAAAGGAGGCTGCAAAATCCGCCTGCTGCAGCACTTCTCCGCCCGACAACGTAATTCCGCCGCCGGAATGCTCATAAAACGCCCGATCCAACAGTGCAATTTTCAAAAGCTCTTCTTCTGTATACGGTGTTCCGATAATTTTCAGTGCCTTTACCGGACACTGTTCCACACACTTCCCGCAAAACTGACAATGTTCAAAATAAACCTGATGCCGAAACTGTTCTGTCCCGGTTTTCGTCAACCAATGTACATTACTGTGACATGCCGTTTCACAGCGCCCGCATCCAACGCACTTCTCACGATGAAACGACAGCTGCTTTCCGGGATTTTGACTCTCCGGATTATGGCACCACCGACAGCGCAGCGGGCAGCCCTTAAAAAAGAATGTCGTCCGCACACCTGGTCCGTCATGCAGGCTTCCCCTCTGAATATCTACAAGCAACGCTTCCAAACTATATCCTCCCTTTCCGGCATCACAGCACTGCGCAGCGATACCGGACATATTTTGTTTTCCGACACTGCACAGCAGTAACGATGCCACTCGCTTTTTCTCTTAGCAGTATGCCGTCCTCGTCAGGACGTCCTGCTGCGTTTTTTTATCCAGATCGATAAACCTCGCTGTAAAACCGCCGACCCGCACCACCAGATTTTCATGGCTTTCCGGGTGCACCAGCGCATCCTCCAGATCTTTCTGGCAGACAACGCTCAAATTCACCTGCTGCCCTCCAAGATCGAAGAACGTTCCAAGCACGCTCTTAATCTGCGTCAGATCGCCTTCAAACATGCTGCGCGCGAATTTCAGGTTCTGGTTTCCGCCCGCATGAATTGAATTATCCAGTTTAGTCAACGACAGAATCAGCGCTGTCAGTCCCTCTTTATCCTGTCCGTTGTAAGGGCTGTTGCCGTTGGACAAAAACTTATGCGCATTTCTGCCGTCCGGCGTCGCGCCGGTAAACTGCCCCAGTGTCACATTCATATTGTTGTTGATCAACACCGCCAGGAAAGAATCCAGCCGTGTCCGGTTTTTCTGGTTGCGGATCGTCTGACAGATGAACTCATGCAGCCGAACCGCAATTTCATCCGCCTCTTCATTATCGTTCCCAAATTTCGGCGCGTCAAGAAGCGCCTGCTGCAGCATCTCTTTTCCCGAAAAATCACAGTCGAGCGCCTCTACAAGCTCCTGTAATGTGCAGCGCTTTTCCTCAAATACAATTTTCCGGATTGCTTCCATACTGTCTGAAAGCGTGATATTTCCATAGGTTTCCACCGTTCCGCCCAGATACCTGTAACCGCCGTTTAGCATACCGCGTCCACGCGTCATGCAGTCGTCCTGCAGACAGGAGAGCTGTAAAAACTCTGCTTCTTTTCCATCCACGTCATACACCAGCTCTTCAAAACCGCCTGCAATCTCGATAAAAAACGTCAGATAAGTTTTTAACAACTCTTCCAGCTCCTCATAGCAGATAATGTCCTGAAGCTTTTTGCATTCCTGCCCAGCTGCCAGCGGTCCTGACAAAATTCCTGTTGCCGGATTGATTCCATCATGCAGTACAAGCTCCAGAACCTTTGCCACATTCAGGGCTGTATTTGGCGTTCCGATACTCTGTGCCGCCAGCATATATTCTCCGCAGCCAAAGAACGAATACTGCTCCGCTGCCTTTCTGGGCACATCCATCGCCCGCATCACTGCAGGCACATTCACATCATCGTTATACAGCATCGGAAAGGTCATGCCGCTGCCAAGAATCCGCAGCGCGCGGTCATAAATATCCTGATTCATCTCTTTATAATAACGCAGGCTGATCTGCGGATAAAAATGTTCCCTGCGCACTTCCAATACATCCATCACCAGCATAGCAAATTCGTCCGCGCTCTTTTCATGCTCGCGCCCCATGCCGCCGATAATCACCCGCGTATCCCGTCCGCACTGGGTTTCGATGATTGTGAAAAAATTGTCCAGCAAACGCACTGCCTGATCGTGTGTAATCCGTCCGGTCTTCAAATCTTTCCGGTAAAATTCCCCCAGATAATCGTCGATTCTTCCGATCTCTACTGCCCGCGCCGCAAGCATATAGAGGCATTGAAGCTGAATCGCCTCCTGCATACTCTCCGGTGGTGCAGTCTGAATGTGTTCCAGACACTCTGCCATCTGCAAAAGTTCCTGTTGCCGCACCCTGTCATTTTCCTGTCCGGCCAAACGCTTTGCCTCCGTTGTATACTGCCCCATTACCCGGCGAAGGGATTCCTGCACAGAAGCTACGCCCTCGTAAAAATTCTTTTTCTCCGGCTCCTGCGTTTCCTGTGACAGTCTGAGCGCTTCATCACGCAGACCGCAAACGCCAAGCCGGAACAGCTTTTTAAAATCAAGATTTACGCCAGCCAGCCGGTAAAGCGGATGAATTGCCGCATTATCATGCACATAATCGTCACCGCCCATCGAACCTGCCCAGCTTTTGGGGAACTGCTGCCGGATTTTTGTATTTGTATTTTCTGTTTTCCAGAATTGGATCATCTCTTCTGCCTGCATACAGTCCTCCTCGGAATAGGAGTCGTCCGCTTTCATTCTCTTCAGCTCTTTTTCACAGTTTGCCACATCGATACAATAACCGGTCTTGTCGATGCCGTCGCCCTCCATACACTGTGCAAACACCACATACGGACGGCTGATCCTTCCGGCAATCAGATCCTGCGGCTGAATCGTCACAAAGTACGTCGCCATCTGTGCATCCATGCAGCGACTCTCCCGCACCGCTTTAGGCTGCCCGATATTTTCCCGATAGATTTTTGTAAATTCCAGTTCTCGCTCTAAAATTCTGTTCGGATGATACATTTTTGTCCCTCCACATTTCTTTTTCCATAAATACAGTTGTTTTGATTTCAAATCAACTCATTCCACAGCTTCTGTATTCAGTATAAAAGAAAACGGGAAACACCGCTAACACCCGTTTCCCGTTTCTGATACTATATTGACCTAATATATTTTTTTCTGTGAAAATATTCTGTTTTCTGAAAAGAGACTTCAAAATATCATCTGTCATTCAAAGAACCGCTTCTGACTCCGGTATTCCTTTGGCGTCTGGCCGTATCGAGCCCGAAACTGTCGGTTGAAATACGACAGATTCTCATACCCGCAGATGTAAGCGACATCCAGAATTTTTTCTTCAGTGCTGCGGAGCAGGCGGCATGCCTCAGTCATTCGGCAGGAATTGATAAACGCCGTCGGCGTTTGCCCATAATACTTATAAAAAGCCCGATTCAGATACGCCTGACTTTTGCCCGCAAGTTCCAACATGCGTGTAAGTCCCTGCGTAAAATTTTCAGGCTCCTGCATTCTGTCATACAATTCAGACAGCCAGTCCGGCGCACTGTTTTCCCTGCCTTTTAATAAGATGTTTACCAGGACATCACAGCAAATGCTCTGGAGCAGAAATTCCTTTTCCCCTGAGGACTCCCAGAGTTGATGCAGCAGACGTATTTTCTCACGGAATCCTTCCAGGCTTTCCGAACCCAGGTCAAAAACAGGTGCATCTTTGCTCCCGTTCCCGTTGCCAAACAGCGGCGCTGTCAGCTGTTCATAACGATCTTTTCGCACCGCGATATTGTACAAAAGATTCTGCTCGCCAAAGGGATTTGACAGGTTATGCACATCGTCCGGTCCGAGCAGCTGTCCCATCCCCGGCTGCATCACCAGTTCCTGTCCGTTGCATCGTTCCAGAAACGTGCCTTTCAACACGACAAAAAATTCATAATAATCATGACAGTGCGCCTCGATCTGCTCTCCCGGTTTCAAAACCAGATCGGCGATATAGAAAGTAACCTGTTTATCCGTCACATACTGCTTCCAGTAAAACCGCTGTGCCATAAATGCTCCATTCTACCGCGACACGATGTTTTGTTTTTTCTTTTACACCGCCGCTTCTTCCCGACTGCGGCACTGTTTCGCCAGATAATGAATCACGTCCCGTCTCGTAATGATCCCAATAAAGACCTTTTCATCATCAATAACCGGCACGAAGTTCTGGGCGCTGACCTTTTCCAGCAGTCCTTCCATATCCACATCCACATGAACCGGCTTATTGTCCCGGGAACGGTTCACCTGCATGACAGGAATCTCTTCCATCTGATACAGGCTGGGAAAATTCAGTTCTTTTAATCCCCAGAGCACATCCCCGTCCGTCAGCGTGCCAAGATATTTGCCCTCCGTAGATAAAAGCGGAACCGCAGCATAGCCGTGATGCTCCATCTTTTCAAGCGCCTGACGCAGTGTATCAGTTTCCTCCACATAAGCGACCTCGCTCTTTGGTGTCAAAAAGAATAAAATATTCATCTGTAAATTCTGTCTACCTTTCGTATACGATTCTCTCCGCCTGCGCTGCCGCCTCTTCTTCCGAAATCAGGCAGCCGATAATTTTCAGTGCAAAATCGATCGCACAGCCCATGCCGCGTCCGGTGATCACATTACCATCCACCTCTGCTGCGCCGTGGGTCACAATGGCACCGTCCAGCTCCTTCTCCATGGAAGGGAAACTCGTCGCCTTTCTGCCCTTCAAATATCCGCGATGTCCGAAAATCTGCGGAGCCGCGCAGATCGCTGCAACCCATTTGCCAGCGCTGTAAAAACGATCCAGCTGTTCCATCAATGCATTACAGGCTTCCAGATGCAGGGTTCCAGGCATTCCCCCCGGAAGCACCAGCATATCGAACGCATCAAAATCTGTCTCGGAAAGCAGCTGATCCATCTGCACGGTAATCTGATGCGAACCGGTCACCGCCGCCGTCTCATCCACGGAAACCATCGTCACCTCGATGCCCGCCCGTCTGCAGAGATCCACCACTGTCAACGCTTCTATTTCTTCATAACCAGCCGAAAAAAATACACCAATTTTCGCCATCTGTATGTCCCCTTTCTTCTTAAGTCCATTTTCTGATGTCTGGCAGCCGCCTGCTTAAACGTCACCTTCCTCCGTCGAGCGCTTCCGCAGCCTGCCATTTGAACCATTCCTATCTTAGCAGAAATCTCTGTTCCATAAAAGGGAAAAAGTATGAATAATTTCTAAAGAATGTTAAAATTCAGGGTGCTTCCACAACAAAATTCACAATTCCTGCGTATCTGTGCTATACTAAGCCTATCGAGCATCTAAAATACACAAAGGAGTACCGCTATGCCCCCTATGGAAATCGAACGAAAATTCACAGTCAAAGCTCTGCCGGAAAATCTGGACAGCTATCCCTTCCACCTCATCGAGCAGGCTTATTTAAACACCGACCCCGTCCTGCGCATCCGCAGACAGGATGATGAATATTATCTGACCTACAAAGGAAAAGGACTGATGGCGCGGGAAGAATATAATCTTCCGCTCAATCAGTCCTCCTATGAGCATCTTCTTCCGAAAGCCGACGGTATCTGTATTTCCAAAAAACGATATCTGATCCCCTGGGGTCCTTATACCATCGAGCTGGATGTTTTTGAGAAGTCCCTGGCACCGCTTATCATCGCAGAAGTGGAATTTCCATCCGTCGAGGAAGCAAACGCATTCACACCGCCGGACTGGTTCGATCAGGATGTGACCAAGGATCCGGCCTATCATAATTCGAATTTGAGCCGCCGTGCCCTGTGACATTCCCCGTTGTTTTTCCGTTTCTTTTATCCCCTACTTTTCGCTGTTATCCGCCATCGTGAAACCAGTCAAAGGGAAAAAATAGTTCCAGTCAACACAAACGACCCCCCGGAGAGTTGCAGCTCTTCGGGGGGTCTTGTTTGTCAGGACAGATCACCTGCAATAGGTCTTAGTCACGTCCTTCATATGTGCTGCCAGTGCATCCGTCAGCTGTCCGTCCGTCAGGCGCCATTTCCAGTTGTCGCCAAGGGTGGACGGGAAGTTCATGCGGGCTTCTCGTCCGAGTCCGAGCCAATCCTGCATCGGGATCACTGCGGTTCCTGCGGTTGAGGACATCGCTGTTGCGATCATCGCTTCCACCACATCCTTACCGCTTTTTACCCGCAGGTACTCACGAATGTATTTCTGCACCTTGCGGTTGTTTTCTTCGTACCAGCCGCGGGTCGTCTGGTTGTCATGGGTTCCGGTGTAAACAATACAGTTCTTATCATAATTGTGCGGCAGGTATTCACTGTCATAGCTGTCAAATGCGAACTGCAATACCTTCATACCCGGATATCCGCATTTTTTGATCATTTTGCGGACAGGAGGTGTAATCACACCCAGATCCTCTGCGATCATCTCTTTTTTGCCCAGCTTCATCTTCATCGCTGCAAAAAGTTCGAAGTCAGGTCCCTTTTCCCAGTGACCATTGACTGCGGTTTCGTCTCCGTAAGGAATCGAGAAATATGCCTCGAAGCCACGGAAATGATCTACGCGGACAATATCGTAGAGACGATAGCTATAACCGATTCTTAAGATCCACCAGTCATAGCCGGTCTTTCTGTGATATTCCCAGTCATAAAGAGGGTTCCCCCACAGCTGACCGGTGGCAGAAAAGGCATCCGGCGGAACCCCTGCAACTGCCTTGGGCACGCAGCCCTCAGAAAGCTGGAACAGCTCCGGATGAGACCAGGTATCTGCACTGTCAAGTGCAACGTAAATCGGGATATCTCCGATAATAGAGATCCCTTTTCCATTGGCATAGGCCTTGAGTGCCTGCCACTGTTTTGCAAACAAATACTGTAAAAACTGCCAGAAGCAGATTTCATCAGACAGCTCATGTCTGCAGCGTCTGATTGCTTCAGGCTCCCGCAGCTTTAAAGGTGCGTCCCATTCCAGGAAGCTTGCGCCGCCCTGACTGTCCTTGATCGCCATAAACAACGCATAATCAGAAAGCCACCAGTCATTTTCCTCACAGAATGCAATAAATTCAGCATTCTCTGCGATATGGCTGTTGTGGTATGCCTTGTGCAGCAGGGGAAACCGTCCCTGATACATTTTTTCATAATCCACATAGGACTTGCTGCCGCCCCAGTCTGTATTCTCACATTCTTCTTCTGTCAGCCATCCGTTTTCGATCAGCTCTTCCAGGTCGATCAGGTAAGGATTGCCCGCAAAAGTAGAAAATGCCTGATAGGGGGAATCTCCATATCCGGTGGGTCCCAAGGGCAGGATCTGCCACAGCTTCTGTCCCGCTTCACTCAGAAAATCCACAAAAGCATAGGCTTCTTTGGAAAAGGTTCCGATGCCGAATCGGGATGGCAGGCTGGTAACCGGTAATAAAACGCCGCTTCTTCTCATTCTTTTTTCCTCTCATCCTTTGAACGATATGTTTTGTCACGCCATACAGGGCGAAAGGTCAGAAGCTCCGTGCAAGCACAGTCGATCTTCTGACGTTTCGCCCTTTTTGTCATTTGAAATCTCCGATTTCTCCTGTCTGGCAGGTCAAGAGGTCTTTCCCCCACCCGGGAGCCTGCTCCCGGGGGCTCAGACCTTTTTCCCCTGGTATCCTTATTTTAATTTCCAGATATCGCGGTTGTATTCTGCGATAGTACGATCGGAAGAGAAGAATCCGGCTTTGGCGATATTTACCACCATCATGCGTTTCCACTTTTCCTGATCCTCGTAGTCTGCAAACATACGGTCTTTGGTTGCAATATAGTCTTCCAGATCCAGCAGAGTCATGAACCAGTCCTTATTCAGCAGCTCGTTGTAGAGGCGTTCCAGATTCTCCTTATGACCAACTGCCAGCGCCTGATCGCTTACGATGAAGTCCACTGCTGCTTTGATCACAGGGCTCTTCTCATAGAAGCTTCTGGACACGTAGTCTGCCTTTGCATAGTGATCGATAACCTGCTCGCTGTTTTCGCCGAAGATATAGATGTTGTCATCACCGACGAGGTCGTGGATTTCAACGTTTGCACCGTCAGCTGTGCCAAGTGTCACCGCACCGTTTAACATCATCTTCATGTTGCCGGTACCGGATGCTTCCTTGGAAGCCAGAGAGATCTGCTCGGAAATATCGCAGGCAGGGATCAGCTTCTCTGCATAGCTTACGTTATAGTTTTCTACCATAACAACCTTCATGTAGTCCTTTACATCCGGATCGTTATTGATGATCTGCTGCAGGACTAAGAGCAGATGGATGATATCCCGCGCAATGACATAAGCCGGAGCTGCCTTCGCGCCGAAAATAAAGGTCAGCGGACGGGCAGGCTTTTTACCGCCTTTGATCTCCAGATATTTGTGGATGATATACAGTGCGTTCATTTGCTGTCTCTTGTACTCATGCAGACGCTTGATCTGAATATCGAAAATGGAATCGGGATTTAATTCCTCGCCTTCGTGCTCTTTGATATGAGCAACAAGTGCTTCTTTCTTCTCTCTTTTGATCTTTACCAGATCGTTTAAGAATTCCTCGTCATCCTTAAATGCAAGCAGCTTTTCCAGCTCCATCGCATCCTTCTGATAGCCGGTTCCAATCTTTTCGGTAATCAGGGCAGCCAGCTCACGGTTGCAGGAAAGCAGCCATCTGCGGAAGGTAATGCCGTTTGTCTTATTATTGAACTTTTCAGGATAAATCTCATAAAATGCATGCAGCTCGGTATCCTTTAAGATCTCGGTGTGAATCGCAGCAACGCCGTTTACGGAGAAGCCGTAGTGGATATCCATGTGAGCCATGTGCACGCGGTTCTGATCGTCGATGATCTGTACCTTCGGATCGCTGTATTTTGCAGCAACACGGGCGGACAGCTCCTTGATGATCGGAACGAGCTGAGGAACCACCTTTTCCAGATAGGACAGCGGCCATTTTTCCAGAGCCTCTGCCAGGATGGTGTGGTTGGTGTATGCGCAGGTCTTGCTGACAACCTCGATTGCCTCGTCCATTGTAAACGCTTTATCGTTTACCAGGATACGGATCAGCTCCGGAATAATCATGGACGGATGGGTATCGTTGATCTGGATGACTGCATAATCGTACATCTTTCTCAGATCGTACTGTTTTTCCTTCATCTCCATCAGGATCAGCTGTGCAGCGTTGCTGACCATGAAATACTGCTGATAAATACGAAGCAGGTTGCCGGCTTCATCGGAATCATCGGGATATAAGAACAGGGTCAGGTTCTTTTCGATGGCTTCCTTATCAAATGTGATACCTTCTTTTACGATGCTTTCATCTACGCTCTCGATGTCGAACAGGCGCAGCTTATTGACACCATTGTTGTAGCCGACTACGTCAATATCATACAGACGGGAGGTTACCTTTCTGTCACCGAAAAAGACATCAAAGGAAACATCGGTTTTATTCAGCCAGGAATCCTTCTCGATCCAGTCGTTCTTTTCTGCGGTCTGAAGGCGATCCTTAAATACCTGCTTGAACAGACCGAAGTGATAGTTTAAGCCGATGCCTTCGCCGGGAAGACCCAGGGTTGCAATGGAATCCATAAAGCAGGCAGCCAGACGTCCCAGACCACCGTTACCAAGAGACGGCTCCGGCTCGATCTCTTCGATTCTGGACAGCTCCTTGCCCTTGCTCTTTAATACACTTTCTACTTTTTCATAGATTCCCAGATTGATCAGATTGTTGGACAAAAGCTTACCGATCAGGAACTCGGCAGAAATATAGTAGATTTTCTTGTCACCGTCGTTGGGTACGGTTGCCTCTTCCAGTCCCTTTACCAGATACAGCAGTGCAACATAAACCTGCTCATCGCTTGCATCCTCCAGCTTTTTGCCGAAGAGCTTCTCAGACAGAGCTTCCAGCTCCCTGTCAATTCTCTGCTCCAGAATTTCTCTCCGAATCGTTTCTTCCTGTCTCATTCTTTCCTCCGTTTCTGCCGCCTGGCGGCAACTTTTGATTCATGACAATAGAATGCTCGCAGAGCGTGCATTCTATTGTTTACTCTACAATGTCCTGGTAGCGCATCCGCACCAGTTCATATCCTAGCACTACGTTTCTTCCCTCTTCCAGATGCAGCAGGCGGTCAACCTCTTCCACCGCAGCAGCCGACACGCCATAAAAATCCTGACGCACCGTATTCATCTGCTTGCCCGCATAGCTCATGAGCGGGATTCCGTCAAAGCCGCAAACCGGATGGAACACATCCAGCTCCATCAATGCCCGCATCGCGCCGATGGCCATCAGATCCGATGCACAAACAAACACATCTATTCTGTCTGCATAAGAGAAGGTCAGCTCCCTCGCTTTTTTCTCACTGAAATCTCCGTATTCGATGGTCAGCTCCAGCGCAAGCTCCTCTGCCAGCTTCTTCATCCCTGCAATCCGTTCTCCAGTTACAAAGGACTTTTTATCCCCTGCGATATAAAGGACCTTTGTACAGCTTTCATTGCCGAGGATCGTCTTTTTTGCGATTTCGTACTGGGCATTTTTCTGGTCAATCCAGACCGAAGACGTATTCCTGTCATGATAGGGTGCGTCAACCAGCACGATTTTAAACGCACCAGACGCAATCAGCTCTCTTAGAAATTCATCTTCCTCATTCATCCCATATGCGATAATTCCTTCGACGCTCTGAGCTTTTAAATAGCTGGTCAGCTCATCCAGTCCCATATCCGCTACCATGGAAAAAAACAGCGTCACCACATCAAGCTTTAATTCCTTTGCCCGGTGGATCGCGCCGGAAAGATACTGCAGGTTGATCTCATCCACGCAGCCAACTGTTTCCTCCAGCTTTAACAGAAGGGCAACCCGCCCAAACTGTTTGGAGGAAAGTGCTGCTGCAACCGCATTGGGCGTATAGTTCAACGCTTCGATCGCCGCATTTACCTTGTCCTTCGTGCTTTCACTGACGCCTTCATAGCCGTTTAGCACCTTCGACACCGTGGAGATCGCCACGCCTGCCTGTCTCGCCACATCTTTTATGGATGCCAAGCTTTCTCCTCCTCTCTGTTGGAAAACGTTTTCTAAATACACCCATATCATAGATCAGAAAACGTTTTCCGTCAATATCAATATTTTAAGAATCATGTCAATTTTTTGAAAAAAAGGCGGCAGGAGCTTTCGCTCCTGCCATCTGCGCATTATCTATTCCTGTTTTCTGTGCTGCTGCCGATATTGTAACGGCGTCTGCCCGGTCGCTTTTTTAAACACCCGGAAAAAATATTGGCTGTCCTCGTAGCCCACCGTCCGGGCGATATCCGCGACGCTCATCTCTGTATGCTCCAGGTAATCCCCTGCCTTGCGGATTCGAAGCTCGATCAGGTAGTTAACCGTCGACTGCTGTTTTTCTTTCTTAAAAAGAGAGGAAAAATAGTTCGGGCTCATGCCGTAGCGCTCTGCCAGCTCGTTGATCGCGATATCCTCATTATAATGTGCTTCCAGATATTCGATTGCGCGCAGAATCCTGCTTCTCGCGTTTCCCTGCGCCATCCCGCCGCTTTTCATGCAATCCTCTGCAAGCGCAAGATAACGCTTTTTGAGGGATTCGATATCTGCCGCCTCGTCCACCAGAGAAAAGCTTTTTAGCACCTCCGTCAGCGTCTCCTTCCTTTCCGGGAGACTGCTGCAGCTGCGCAGAAGCAAATTCAGAATCCGAATCCAGATCATCCGCACATAACGGATTCCAGATTTCTGCACCCGGTCCTCCGCCAGAATTTCTTCGAGAAGCACATAAACGTTTTCCATATCCCTGCGTTCGAGGTACTGACTCAGCATTTTCAGCTCCATGGACGGAAACGCGACGCTTTGGAGTACCTGCAAATCTTCATAAAAATACAGGTTCGAGCTTCCGGAAATCATCCGCTGCTTCAACGCTTCCCCTGCTTCCTTCACGCACGTTTTGTCCGGGAAATCCGTCGGGCGGCTGACGCCAAACGTCAAATAGATTTCCATTTTTTCCTCGAACAGAATCTGGATGCGCAGAAACATCCGCTCAATCTCCCTACGCAGTTCGCTGACCTTTCCTCTGCCGAACATCGCGTATAACTGGTTCGGATTGGCAAGGTTGCTGACAATCAGCTTCCAGCAGCCGGACCGCATCTCTTCGAACACATTCTGCACGGAAAAGCGGATCAGTTCGATATCCTCATGCCGAAATTTTTTTCCCTCGTAGCTTTTGGCGTCAATATTGATCACGACCAGATACAGAGATCCTTTTTCTTTTTTCCAAAGCTCCGGACAGGTTGATTTTAACTGTGCCGCTTCCTCTTCTGTCAGAAATGCTGCGTTGTCCTGCAAAAGATGGTTGACCGCCTTTTCCTGCAGCCATCCTTTCTGTTCCGTTTCCAGCTGATGTTTCCGGAAAATCTCCACTTCCATCTGCCGCTCTTTTTCCAGCGTCTCAAATAATTTCCTCATGACCCGTTTTAACTCGTCGTTGGAAATCGGCTTTAACAGATAGCTTTTGACGCCCAGCTCGATCGCTGTTTCCGCATACTCAAACTCCGCATAGCCGGAAAGTATGACAAACTGCGTTCCCGGATATTTTTCTTTCGCTTCCCGAATCAACGTCATCCCGTCCATATCCGGCATTTTGATGTCGGTGATGACGATATCCGCCGGTTCCTTTTCCAGAAGCGCAAGCGCCTCCACACCAGACGCCGCCTCACGGATTCTTTCAAATGTAAAATTCAGATACTGAAAGCGGGCAATCATCCCGGAACGAATCAACTGTTCATCGTCCACAATCAGGACTTTGTACATAATATCTCCTTCTTCTCTCAGCGCATGGGAAGATAGATTTCAAACACGCTTCCCCGGTATACTTCACTTCGGATCCGGATTCCGTACTGCTCCCCGCAGATCATTTTGATTCGTTGATGGACGTTTCGGACTCCGATGCTTCTCTTTTTCTTTTCCTTGATATCCAGCGCATCAATGTAGCGACACAACTCCTGCAGCTGCTCCTGATCCATCCCGACGCCGTCATCCTCGATCTTAATGAGCAAATTTTCTTCTTTCTGCGTCACGGAAATTTCCAGCGTTCCCTGCGTCGTCATCCTTTCCATGCCGTGCACAATTGCGTTTTCCACAATTGGCTGCAGGATAAAGCGCGGAATCAGCTTTTTGTCCAGCCCGTCATCCACGCTGTAGTAGACCTCAAACTGGTTGCCATAGCGGATTTTCTGGATGAACACATAGTTTTCTGTATGGTGCAGCTCCTGGCTGACCGTAACGAACTCGCTGTCGCTGCTTCCGAGGCTGTAGCGAAAGATTTCGCCCAGCTTGCTGCACATGTCGCAAATCAGAAAAACTTGATTAACCGCGGCGATTGAGCTCATCGTTTCCAGTGTATTATACAAAAAATGCGGGTTGATCTGCAGCTGCAGGTTTTTCAACTCTGTTTCCTTATTTTCCAGACGCTGGATATAGTTTTTCTGGATCAGACGGTCGAGCTGCTTCAACAACTGGGAAAACTGCCGGTCGAGCGCCGCGATTTCATCTGTTCCCAAAATCGGTTCCTGCACGGTTAGATCGCCCGTCTCCGCCGCATAGCGGAATTTCTGCAGCAGGCGTTCCACACGCGCGGAGAAATTCCGGGTATAGACAAACGCACCCAGCACAATGACAATCAGCAACACCAAAATCCACGGCAAAATCCAGCGAATCACTTCACCGCGCTTCTGACTCATTTCGTTATTTTCAAACAAAAACAACAGGCGAAGTCCGTAATCCTGAATCCTTCGCTCCTGTACCAGATACGAACTCACTGCCGTCACGTCGTCATACTTTTTCCGTCTCGTACTAACTTCTGTTTTCTCTGTCTGACCGCCATTCGTTTTCGTATTCTGTTCATCCACAGCAGACAAAATCTGCTCTGCGTTGACGCCCCCGTCGGAAAGCGAGCTGTAAAGAATGTCGTTTGCAGAATCGCATAAAATCAGCTGAAAACTGGTGTTCTTTTCCTGTTTTGCAGGTGCGAACAGACGGGCGATATTTAAATCCAGCTTTACAATGCCGATATCCTCTGTCCTATAGCTGTTGACGTCGATATTCTGGATCGTCTTGACGATCGCCATCAGATTTTCCTGCTGCCCGGTCGCAAAATACAGATACCAACCGTCCTGCGTCGCATTTTTCTTCTGAAACCAGCCCTCGCGCGCCGCCTCTTTTAACATGCTCGCGCGCTGTCCGTAGATCGGGTTTTGGGCGAGCGTAGAATAGACCATGCAGCTGTTGATCTCGGTTTTTCGTTCCAGCAGGAGTGATTTGACAACTTCCTCGCTGACTCTCCTGCCGCGCGTATAGGCGTCTGAATCCTCCTGCTGCAATGTTTTCAAAATAATCGTATTGTTCGCAATCTGAATAACGCTCTCCTGGTACTGGCGCAGCTTTTCCTCCACGCCGTCTGTATACTGCAAAATGACCTGCTCGTGAGAATCCATAACCTCTTCCCGCGCCATGTCCGCCATTTTATAAAATACAAAACCGCTGATCAAAATAAGCGGAACGATACCAATCAGCACGGTAAATACAACGAGTTGGATAAAAATGGGATGCTCATACAGCTTACGAAGTCTCACAGGCGTCCTCCTGATTTTTTTGTTATACGGTACGCACGGGTTGATCTGCCACGCGGTGCTTCGCACGCGGCGGGTCTATTACAGTTCACACGCGCCATTCGTGCTCCGTCTCGTCCCAGTACAGCACAGTTGCCTTTACCTGCGGCTTGTGGAACCGGAACTCGAACATCACAACGCAGTTGTCCTTCGGTGTCGTAAAATATGCTTTATTCGAAGAGCCGCTTCTTGGGAAACGATCCCTGCAATAGGTTGCAGACAACGTACCATAGGTTGAAACCGCATAGTCATAGGTCCCCGCATATGGAATCACAACCGAAAGCTTCCAGGTATTGTCGCCGACATAATACATTCTCGTCATGCTGCTGTTGGAATCGTTTTTCATCGCGCCGACGGACGGCTGAAAGCTACCGTATACGACGATTTCCTCCGGGAGCTTCATTCCGGTCTCGGGATCGTATTCCTCCTGCGCACCGAAACGAATCAGATGCTCCGGATTCCCTGCAAGCTCCCGCAGCTTGTGTCCTCTCTGCCATAAGTCAGCTACAATATCCTCCTGTCCGAATCCAAACGGGCAGTCCATCGAAGGATTGTTCAACTGATAGGTTTCCTGCAGTCCCTTTTTGCCGTCTACTGCGCTGTCCATCACAACAGCCGCATCGCTCAGCATCCGACGCAGCGGAATTTCGAAATATGCGTTGCGATTGTTGATTTCCGTCCAGCAGTAAGTGTATTCCAGGAAATGGTTCCGCTCTTCCTCGGACTGATTCGCAAACCAGCCGATCTGGTCATAGCCCCACCAGTCACTGCCTGCAAGCTCTTCTCTTGTCAGATTTTCCGGGTGTCCGACTACTTTGCCGCCCCAGTTGTCATATTCCATCAGGTACGGCATCACGGGTGCACTCCAGCCATTTGGATTCTCACCGCCTTCACTGTAGCCCTCCCGAACCAGCACGAGCTTCGTGCCCTTGCGTTCCAGAAGCGCAGCGCGGGTAAACGGCATTGCATGATAATCAAATAACAGTTTTCCGTTTACATTTACGCCATGCGTATGCGCATCCATCAGCACCAGATGTCTTCTGCCGTGCTCTCTCGCATAGCGTCTGATCTTTACAAACAGATCCCGCGTCTGCTCCATGCCAAAATCATTTGCTGTATAAAGATGAATCTGTCCCATGTGCAATGCTTCATAGCCGCAGTCGATATAGCGCGTCGCACGGTAATAAAACCACATCTGCGCCTCTAACCGGGAAAGATCGGGAATGCCGCCGTTTTTCGCCGGATCGCTGTTTTCATGAATAAAGCCCTCCGGTCGATCCACAAAAAGTGTATCCTGCAGCCTGAAACATCGCTTTTCTTCCTTCTGTCCAAATGCACGCAGCACATACAGCGGAATTTCCACCTGCTCGATGCCCTGCGTAATCATCTCAAACACGCACGCCTGCAGAATGATCTCCGGGTCGAGCTCATGCACCCGTTCCGCCAACTTTCTGGAACGTTCAAAATGTTCCTCATCGTTTTCCGTCATATACCAGATACCGGACGCCCTGCCCAGAAACTTGATTCCGAGTTTTTTGATCACACGCAGATCGTCGGAAAGCGTTTCGCTCTGATACAGCCCTGCCGCTGTCGCACAGCGGGACAGGTAGTTTTCCAGCACTTCTTTTTCTATTTTTCCGTCAAAATCGAACCTCATATTTCCCCTCTTCCAATAGATAATCCTGCGACGCGCGGTGCAAATGCCAGTCTTTTATTCCTGTGCCAGGAACCGACACACCCCCGCCATACAAACGCCAGTCGCGCCCTTTGCCAAATGCTTGCCGGATTTTCTCTGCACCGCCGGTCCTACAACGTCCAGATGCACCCACTGCGTTCCATCTTCGATAAACTCATGCAGATATGCCGCTGCGATCGGTCCTGCCCCCGGCCTTCCCGGCGCATAGTTGGCGAGGTCAGCGATTACGGACCACAAAATTTCATCGCGATAGCAGTCGTCTAACGGCATCCGCCAGCAGCGTTCTCCGCTCTGCGCCATCGCATCTTCGATCTCTTTGCACAACGCATCGTCATTGCAGAACAGTCCAGCTGTCAGGTCGCCAAGTGCCGCGTGGCAGGAATAGGTCAGCGTCGCAAGGTCGATCACACACTTTGCGCCGAGTTTCTGCGCCATTGTCAGAGAATCGCACAGAACCAGACGTCCTTCCGCATCTGTATTGTAAATTTCCACCGTCTTGCCGGACAGGGTTTCGATGATATCTCCCATCCTGCTCGCGCTCGGACCGATCAGGTTGGCAGCAAGCGGAAATACGCCGACCAAATTTTTCTGTAATCCGCCAGCAGCAGAAATTTCCAGAATCTCCATCAGGTTTGCAGCGCCGCACATATCGTACTGCATTCCTTCCATATCTTTCATGGATTTTAAATGATAGCCGCCCGCATCGAACATCAGTCCCTTGCCGACCAGCGCGGTCTTCTCTTCTCCCGGTCTCGGCTCGTATTCCATCACGACGAGTGCTGCTTCCTCACTGCTGCCCTGATTGACCGCCAGAATCGCGTTGCATCCAAGCTCCTTTAATTCTGCCTCCCGGTACGCATGGAAACGGATGCCGTATTTTTCGGAAATCGCCTGTGCATACGCTACCATCTCTTCGATGTTTAACAGGTTGTACGGCAAGTTGCCGAGGGTCCGCGCATAGCCGACGCAGGTTGCGAACTGCACGGCGCAATCAATTGCAGCTGCGATAACGATATCTACAGCAGGCAGGTTCACCGGATTGGTCTCCGCGCAATTCACGGCGTCAACGTCAACTACATCGGCGGTGTACACGTAATTTGCTGCATCAACGCCAGCAGCATCCGCCACCCCGCCGTGAATCCAGATCTCCAGATCTCCAAAGTCCGTCAGGCTATCGCGGCGTGCAAAGGCTGCGCCCGCTTCCCATCTACGGACGGCTGTTTTGGAAAATCGGTATGCGCCCTGGTACAGCGCATTTACGATCAGCCCAGTCAAATCCGCCGCTTTTCCATCGTCGTCTGTTTCCAGACAAATGTCCACAGCACCGACACGCTGCATTCCAATTTCCATAAAATATTCCCGGATGGCGCGGATCTTCTGCGCTTCACTCTTTTTTTCAAAAGAAACTGTCCTACAGCAGTCGTTCTCTATTCCCGTGCCGGTCACTTTGACGCTCCGGCACTCCTCGATCGGGCATGTCCCGTATTGTGTCTTCATCCCTGTCCCCTTTTCACGCATCCTTATGCCTTATGGAATAGTCCGCCGTATGCCTGGCTGTAAGCTGCGACAAGTTCTTTTGCAAGAGAGTAGGAATTGATCAGCGGATGCAGCATCAGCGCCTGGACCGCTTTTTCCTCGGACTGTTCCTGTACCGCCTCTACTGTTTCCTTTTCGTACATCTTAATCAGACGCATCAGCAGATAGCAGTGCTCCGGAACTTCCTCCACCCTCACCGGATGAATCCCGGTTTCATCCACATGACAGGTAACCTCCACCACATCACGATCCTCAAGACCGGGGATACTGCCCTGATTTTCTACGGAAAGCACCAGATCTCGTCCGTCCTTACTCTGCAGTCCCTCGATGCAGTCAAGCATAACGCCTGCATATCCCATGCCATCAGGCACTTCCAGCTGCCCCTTTTCCAGAAGCGGGCGCTTTGCAAGACCGGATTCGATACTCATGTAGGAATTCTCACGAACCTGCATATAGTACAGGAAAATCTGCAGTGCGCCTTCGGGATCGGCGTCCATATCCATCGCCTTCAACTCTTCCATCATCTGCTTGTTGACCTGCTCGATCGTCTGACCTCTGGTCGCGCCGGACTTTAAGATATTGGCTAGCGCTTTTTCCCGATGATAATAGTAGTAGAGATATTCATTCGGCAAAAATCCGATCATCCGCAACAAATCGGGATCGAACATGGAAAATTCCTGAATGCTCTTTAAAAATTCATCGTCAGCAAGAAGTTTCGGCAGAATTTCCTCGCCTTTGACCTTCACGCTGCGAATCCAGGAAAGGTGATTTAAACCGAAGAATTCCACATACAGATCTTTTTCCTCCACGCCAAGCTTTGCAGCCATCCTGAACTTCGTGCTGCTTGGCGCATCGCAGATGCCGATCACTTTTTCATAGCCTGCACTCTTAAGTGCCTGTGTCACCAGACCGGACGGATTGGTAAAGTTGAAAATCCAGGCATTCGGAGCAATTTCATTAATCAGCCTGCAGTACTCCAGCAAAATCGGAATCGTGCGCACTGCCATCGAAAATCCACCGACACCGGTCGTTTCCTGGCCGATTACACCTGCGTTTAAAGCGATTGTCTCATCCATCACACGGGAATGGTCGCCGCCGACGCGCAGCGTTGTTACCACATAATCCGCGTCCTGCAATACCTTACGCACATCCGCAGATTCCGTTACAATCAGATCCTTGTGATTTCTGTTTACCACATGGCGGCACAGCTTTGTGATGATCTGCTGTTTCTCCTGATTGATGTCATAGAGCGCTACCTCGTCAATATGAAGTGCCTTGTATCTTGCCAGCAGGCCGTTGATAAAAATGACGGTTCTGACGCCTGCTCCCCCGATGACTGCGATTTTCATTTTGTTTCCTCCACTTTCTTTTTTTCCATAAATTCCTTCAGTCCCTCTTTGTCCGGAAATCCGGTGTTGCCGCCGTACGCTGTCACGTTTAACGCGCCGCAGGCATTGCCGCAGGCCAGACATTCTTCCAGACCTTTTCCGGTCAGAAATCCGTATACGAAGCCCGCATTAAACGAATCCCCTGCGCCAGTCGTATCCACAGCCTTTACCCGGTACGCCGGGAGAAAGACCTCTTTTCCGTTTTCGATTGCAAGAGAACCGCTGCTGCCAAGCTTGATGACCACCCTGTCGCAATCCTTCGCAAACTCTCGTGCCGCTTCCTGTGCGGTCTTCGTCCTGCCATAGTGAATCGCTTCCGTCTCGTTCATGAACAGCACGTCGATATACGGAAACAGCTCCTTGATCTGAGGATTCCATTCCCCGGTTGGATCCCAGCCCAGATCGAACGAGACAGTCGCTTCTGTCTCTGCTTTGACGCGTTTTAACAAAGAAAGATACGCCGCATGGTTTTTGCTTCCCTCATAGCCTGTCATATGAATATGCGAAGCGTTTTTCACGCCCTCGATATCCACCTTGTCGATGGAAATTCCCGCGTTCGTGCCGCGATACGTCAGAAACGACCGATCCTTTTCATTGGTAAAACTGATCGAAATACCGGTTTTTTCCGTCCTGCTCGTCCCAAGCAGACTGTCGTCGATATTTTTTGCGGCAAATTCTTTGCGGATCAACTCCCCGTAGCAATCGTCCCCGACCTCTCCCTGAAATACCGGATGCAGACCGAGCTTTCCAATGCCGAGCGCAAACAGCGCCGCGCCGCCGCCTACATAGGTATCCATAACCGGCACTTCATCCTCCTGCCCGGGCTTTGGCAGACTGGAAACGCCCGGAACAACAAGGTCTATATTTACATCGCCGTAAACATAGACGTCCCATTTTTTTCCCTTCATAGTCCCCTCCATCTTTCGTTTTTTCATTCTTTTTCAGCATACCATAAAGTCCGTAGGAAATCAAAATACGATCCTCACAGAGTGGTTTTATCGTGTCATGCGATAAAAAAGACATGCGCCAAATCCCGGGCATGTCTTTTCCGATTTCATCAACTACGCAGCGACGCAATTTAGGGGTGTATTTATCCCTTTATTCTCATTCCTTTACTGCCCCGATCATGGAACCCTGTGCAAAATATTTCTGAATAAACGGATATACACACAGAATCGGTACGGTAGTTACAACGACTGCCGCCATTTTCAGCGAATCAGAGGTTGTCGTTGCCGCGTTCTGAGCCAGCGCCTGAGCGACTGTCTCTACGTTCTGCTGTGCGTTCATCGCTTTGGTCAACATGTTCTGCAGCACGGTCTGTACCGGCCACTTCGCAGTATCGCTCATGTAGAACGCACCAGAAAACCAGTCGTTCCAGTGGTTGACTGCCGTATAAAGCCCGACAACCGCGATAACCGGCTTGCTTAGCGGCATCATGATTTTAGTATAGATTTTGAAAAATCCGCAGCCATCCAGCTTCGCCGATTCCTCCAGGCTGTCCGGAATTCCCTCAAAGAAGGTTCTCACCATCAGCAGGTAGGTTACGCTCACCAAACTCGGTACAACGTAAACCCAGAAAGAATTGAGCAGATGCAGGTTTTTGTACTGGATATATTTCGGAATCATCCCACCGTCAAATAGCATGGTGAATGTAATCAGCATCGTAAGGACGGTTCTGCCCGGCAGATCCTTCTGCTTGAGTGCATAACCCGCAAGGGTTGTCACCATAAGGCTTAAGAATGTACCGATAACAGTTCTCGCAATACTGATTCCATATGCTCCCATAATACTGCCGTCTTTGAATACTTCGCGGAAATTATCCAGCGTAAGCTGTCTGGGCCAGAACCAGATTCCGCCCCGCGCCGCATCTTTTCCATCATTAAAAGACAAAACCAGAACATTCAGACACGGAAGCAAAATCGCCAGACACAGCAAAATAATAATCAGATAAATAATTGCCTGCAAGATCTGTTCTCCCGCGTTTCTTTTTATTTTGTTTTCCCGCCTGACCTCGATCTGCTTCATAGCGTCTGTCTCCTTTTTGCCTGCAGGCTGTAAAACCTGCAGGCGCTTTTGATTCTAATTCCTTTTTAGTCGTAGAAGTTTACCGCATCCGGATCTTCCTTATAGATATTTGCAACATAATCTTCAAACTGTTCTACGCCTGCAGCCTTTAACTGTGCACGGAAAGATTCGATAATTGTCTTTACTTCTGCGTCATCCTTTGCAAAGAAGCACTGTGTCAGCACCTCATCCCAGTTTAACAGATCCATCTGGGTCTTTACTGCTGCCAATTCGTCTGCGGACATGTAAGCAGTTGCATTTAAGCCGGGAACCAGCTTTTTCTCTCTCGGATACTCTGTTGCCAGTTCTACGCTTCTTGCATAAGTTGTGCCTGCTGCTGCACCGGGACGGGACTCCCCGAAGTTCTTGGTATTATCTGTGTTGGTAACACAGAAGGATAAGAAGCAGTTACCGATACCGCCAAATGCAGCGCCGATCTGGTTGATCATGTAATCTGTATCATTGTTGTTTACTTTTTCCAGAGCTTCATCGGTCAGAACAGGATTGCCGTCTACCATGTTGTAGCTGACGCCTTCTACACCGTACTGTGCCAGAAGCTGTCCGTCATAGGTGCTCAGCCAGTCGAAGAACTTGAAGATTTCTTCCGGGTTTTCTGCATCTGCAGAAATCGCCATACAGCCGTATGCGGTCTTGCCGTGGGTTACCTTCTTGTTATCGCCGGAGATATCGTTTAACGGTCCAAGCGGAATCCAGTCATCGTTTCCATAAATGATATCCTGATAGTTATGTACGTCTGCGATGATTGCAGAGTTGTGGTTTCTGGAAACTTCTTCTGCACGTGTGGAATCCATGGTGAAGAACTCAGGGTTCATCAGACCCTCGTTTAACAGTTTTCTGACATAGTCGATTTCATCATAGATGGAATCTTTTTCCGCCTCATGTCTGACATTGCCGTCCTCGTCGATGTTGTAATCATCGCTGACACCCCATTTTAAGCCAGGGCAGATGTACTCAATAGTGTCCATAGAGCCGCCCCAGTATTTCGGCCCGAGCGGGTAAACATCGTTGCCGTTGTCGTCTTTGTAACCGCCTTCTTTGATCTTAACAAGCAGGTCGTAAAAATCATCCGCTGTTCTGATCTGTGTTACGTCGATACCAAGATCATCAGCGATAGACTTCTGAATCCACAGACCGCCGACATATTCTCCCTCCGGAATCCATTCCAGAGTCTTGTCGGTTTCTGCCACATTCATCTGCCACAGATAAACGCCATCCAGATCATCCCGGAAGGTTACATTCTTGTAAGAGTCATCCGGTAAGAAGCCATCTTCATAATACTTGGAGTAAACTTCCGAGTTTTTCATATACTCGGAAACATCTGCGAACATGCCTTCTTTTGCAGCCTTTAACAAAAGCGGGAACTCCGGTCTGGTCGAGTTATCCAGATAGGAAACGATAACGTCCGGAATGGTTCCTGCAGCCAGCTGGGAAGCCATAACCTTCTGGTCACTGTCGCCAGGGGTATATTTGATATCCAGCGTGATGCCGGTCAGCTCTTTGATCTTTTTCCCAACCTCAGTGCTGGAAAAATCATCGGGAAGTGTGTTGCCGATATCATCTACATATGCCTGTACGGTGATGGTACGGTCAGCAATCCAGGTATCAGGCTTGTCAGACGTGTCCTCTGTTGCCGCATCCGAAGACGTTTTGCTGTTGCTCGTCGATGCGCTGTCTGTGCTGCTGCCGCATCCTGCCAAGCTGCCAACTACCATGCTTCCTGCCAGACCAGCTGCGAGCAGATTTCTGATCCATCTCTTTTTCATTTGGTTTCTTCCTTTCTTCCTTTTTATGTATCCTGTTTACCACAGGCTTACTTCCGTCATCTTTTTACAGATCTTGTTGCACGCTACAACCAGTACCAGTCCAACCAGCCCCTGTATCAGACCAATTGCCGTCGCATAACCGAACTGTCCTCCCTGCAAGCCGACACGCAGAACGTAAATATCCAATGTATCTGCAATCGACATGTTGCCGGGTGTACGCAGCAGCCATACCTGATCGACACCGGAGGAAAGCAGTCCGCCGATTCCCATAATGAACAGGATACCGATCGTTCCTCTGATTCCGGGCAATGTGATGTGCCACATTTTCTTGAGCTTTCCGCAACCATCCATTTCAGCGGCTTCGTAAAGCGTCGGGTCTACGCTGCTGATTGCAGCCAGATACATGATGGAATCCCATCCGATGTTTTTCCACAGATCCATGGAAAACAAAATCCGGTAAAAATACTTTGCATCCATCAAAAAGAATGTGCTTCCGTCTCCGCCCAGCGCTGCAATCGCCTGGTTTAAGATACCAGTATTCGGTGCCAGAATTTTCTGAAGCATCGTCACGATGATAACCGATGATAAAAAGTGCGGCAGATAGGTAATCGTCTGAGAAATTTTCTTGAACTTCATGTTGCGCAGCTCATTTAACAAAAGTGCCAGAATGATTGCGAACGGAAATTCCAGAATGCACTTGATAATACCGATCGCAAGCGTGTTGCGGATCAGTCGTCCTGCATCGTAGCTCTTGAAGAACGTTTTGAAATAATCAAAACCAACCCACGGGCTTCCCCAGATTCCCTTCTTAAAGGAATAATCCTTAAATGCCAGAACGGAACCAGCCATCGGCACATAGCAGATCAGTGCGTAGTAGACGATACATGGAAGCAGCATGACATACAACGGCCAGTACCGCATCAGTCGTACTCCGATTGACGCATTCCCGGACGTTTTCCCTTTTCGGGATGCCAGGCTCTTTGTTTTCACAGGTTTCTTCACCTCCCGTCATCTGATGAAATTATTATAAAAATTGTATAAATTTCCGACAATGGACATTTCCACACTGTACAATGGACATTTCTACGATTTAGGGTCACGCCCATCGAAGCTCCATCTGCCAGATGAAGTGCGCTTTCTTCATCTGGTACTTCTCTGCCAGCTCCGGTCCGCAGCTGGCAGAACCGACGCCGCTGACCATATCATTAAAGTACACCGTCAGGAAATCCGACTTTTCCAGCTCGAACGCGTGCTTCTTTCTCTCCAGCTCCTCCCGCGTGTATTCGGAGATGCCAAATTCAAACGGCTGCGCCCCACGGGAGGTGAAACCGACGTCAGGCATCTGCTCCAGGTGCACCCACCGCGTTCCGAAATGGTTTCCATTTTCCTGCGGCTTCAGATAATCCTCGTGCATTTCCTCTACTGTCTGCGTGAACACGTCAAGTCTGCTGCCGCGGTGCTTGTCACAGTAGCTCTCCTGCGGACCATAGCCATAATAGGATACCTGATTCCAGCTTCTGTCCACACCAAAGCGCAGTCCAAACCGCGGTAAAAACGGAAAGGTCTGGTCGATTCCGCCCTCGACATACCAGCCGAGGCTTCCGTCGTTTCCGATCTTCCACTCTACATTTCCTTCAAAAAATTTCTGTCTGGAAACGCCAGCCATCGAAAAATGCATCCGCACACTCCAGCCATCCTGACGCTGCCATGCGCTGCTTTCATATACCCGTACCATCGCATGATGCAGCTGGGCTTCCTTCCATTTTTCCGAAATATTGCCGTCGTTGTCCGTCGGCGCGCGGTAAATATCAAACACCATCGGCTGTTTTAAATACTCTGTCCCGTCTTTTATAAAAGAAACAATCGTACCCGTCCGTTTGGAGACGCGGCAGGTAAAATGCTCTGCGGCGAAGCAGTATTCTGTCTCCGTTTCCGTACAGGAGACCAGGGACAGCGCGACGGATTCCGCGAGCGAAAGCTCCTGTGCGACAGCATCAGCGTTCGCCGCAAGGACTATCTGGTCGAAGCCCAGCAGATGTCCCGCTTTAGTCAGCGGCGCGTCTTTTTTCTGAATCAGCTCTATGGTCAGGACAGTTTCATCTGCGCCGGTCACCGTCTGCAGCGGCGGGATCATCACCCGCATCGTTCGATGCGGCGGCAGATGAAACTCAGAAATCATCCCCTCTTCCAGCACATTTTCTTCCTGCTTCCAGAGATAGTGAATTTCAAGCGCATCCTCTGCGTCTGTAAAGTCCAGCATGTTTCGAAGCTCCAGCGCGCCTGTCCGGCGGTCATAACCGGTCACACGCACCGGACGCAGGACATTTTTTAATTCCAGCAGTCCCGTATGTGATCTGCGGTCCGGATACACCAGCCCGTCCATACAGAAATTTTTATCGTTCGGATAATCCCCGAAATCTCCTCCGTACAGAAATTTTTCTTTTCCATCCGGCGTTTTTCCAGCATAAACCGCATGGTCACACCATTCCCAGATAAACGCACCGCAGTAATTTTCGTACTGATACAGCTGCGCGAAATTTTCTTCCAGATCCCCTGGGCCGTTGCCCATCGCATGACAGCATTCGCAGTGCAGAAACGGCTTTTTATTTTCCCCGTTTTCACAATAATTCTGAATCCAGTCAAGCGGCGCATACATCCGGCTCGTCACATCCAGCACGGATAAATCCTGCTTCTGCCAGTCCTGCCAGGTACAGCCTTCATAATGAATCAGCCGCGTTGGATCATAAGCCTTCACCCATTTTGCCGCTTCGATCATATTCGGACCATATCCACTCTCATTACCCAGGGACCAGAATAAAATGCACGTCCGGTTCTTGTCACGGATCACATTTTTCTGTACCCGGTCCAGAATCGCTTTCGCAAACCCGGATGCTTTCGCAATCTGGGAAACCCAGTCTTTATCCTCCTCCGAGTACACCTCGCCGCAGCCGTGCGATTCCATATCGGACTCGCTGATCAGATAAAATCCATACTCGTCGCAAAGTTCGGAAAACCACGGTGCATTCGGATAATGACTCGTCCGGATCGCATTGACATTGTGCTCCTTCATCAGCCGCAGATCGGTCAGCGCATCCTCCTTCGTGACCGCCGCCCCATGATACGGATTACTGTCATGCCGGTTGACGCCCTTTAGCTTCACCGATGTTCCATTGATCAACAGCTTTCTGTCAACGATTTCGACCGTCCGGATTCCGATTTTCTGCACGATTTTTTCCCGCTCTGTTTCCAGTTCCAGCGTATAAAGATACGGCTCCTCCGCATTCCACAAAACTGGCTGTTCTACCGTAAAACAAATGGATTCCCCGGTCTGTTCCCCGATCACCCTGTCCCTGTCCTTTAAGGTCACCTTTACCGTGCAGGTGCCGCTTTTTTCCGTTCTGACGCAGATTTTTCCGACCGCTTCTTCATACGATGTGCGAATGGTGAAATCCCGGATATGATCTTTGGGACGGCGCAGCAGATAGACATCTCGGAAAATCCCGGACATACGCAGCTTGTCCTGATCCTCGCAGTATGTCCCGTCGCACCATTTTAAAACGAGCACATACATCTCATTTTCGCCATCCGACAGATACTCCGTGACGTCAAACTCTGACGTCGCATGGGAAACCTGACTGTAGCCCACAAACGCCTTGTTGATCCACACATAAAAGCACGAATCCACCCCTTCAAAATCCAGGTACACGCGCTCGTCTTTTTTCAGATTTTCTGCCGCAAAGGTTCTGCGATACAGGCCGCACGGATTGTCGAACGGGACATATGGCGGATCGTACGGAATCGGATAAAACAGATTTACATACTGATGGCGATCGTATCCGTGAAACTGCCAGCAGGACGGAACCGGGATTTTATCCATTTTTTTCGGATCAAATTCCGAACGCAGAAAGTCCTCCGCCTCTGCAACCGACGGAAAATACTGAAAACTCCAGACTCCGTTTAACAGAATCTGTTCGGAATTTCCAGCTGCATCGCACGGCAGATAATAACATCTGTCCGGCTCTGTATTGACGTGCAAAATTTCTGTATTTTCATAAAAACGTTCCAGTCTCATCGATACCCCTCCTGATTCCAACTCTTCTCATGTTCGCATTTTATCAGGTTCTTTTTGGTCAGAAAATGCACAATTCTACTCCTGCGACTGGACATTTCACAGATCCCTTGACTTTTCCGGAAATTCTCTATACGCTAAAGAAAAGCCGGGTTCAAACTTCTGTCAAACCCGGACAGATTATTCAGAATTTCAATGGGAGGTTTTATAAAAAAGAATATGGTACAGAATCCTTATCAGAACGCGCTTTTGCCGGCTCCGGTCGGCGGCGGTTATTCCGACCCGGACTACTGGATCTGGTGCGGCTCCGTCGTACAGGGGGAAGACGGAGCCTATCACATGTTTGCGTCCCGTTGGCCGAAAGATCTCGGCTTTGGTGCAAACTGGCTGTTTAACTGCGAAATCGTCCGGGCTTCCAGCAAAAATCCGGAAGGTCCCTATACCTTTCAGGAGGTCGTGCTCGGACGCCGGGGACGCACTTTTTTTGACGGCATGAACGTGCACAATCCGTACATCCGCAAATGGAATCAAACCTACTACCTTTATTATATGGGAACGACCTTCGGCGGTCCGATTCCCGGTCCCGGTGACGAAGTGGACAGCTCGCGTTTTACCGAGGTCTGGAACCGCAAACGAATCGGTCTTGCAACCGCACCGTCTGTTTTTGGTCCATGGACGCGGTGCGATGAGCCGCTGATTTCTCCCAGAGACTGCTCCCACTGGGATTGCACTGCAACGACCAATCCTGCAGTCGCAATCCAGCCCGACGGAACGACCTACATGCTCTACAAATCGCGTTCCTTCGCAGACGGTCCATTAAAAATCGGTGTCGCAAAAGCGCCCCGCCCGGATGGTCCATTTGAGCGGATTTTGGATGACCCGATTTTTAATTTCGAGGACCCGAACATCCATCTGGAAGATCCGTACCTGTGGTACGAGGACGGAAAATTCCGCCTGCTGATCAAAGACGACTTCAAAAACGGAGGTCCCGGCATCAGCGGCATCTGGGGTGCAGGCCTGTACGCTGAAAGCGCCGACTGCATTCACTGGGAATTCGCCGAAAATCCCGTCGTTTACTCCCGCCACGTTACCTGGTCCGATGGCAGACAGACCGATCAGGCAAACTGCGAACGCCCTTACTTTTTGCTTGATGAAAATAACCATCCCACGCATCTGTTTCTGGCAACCGGGGAAGGTCCTGCACCCTACCAGTTCTCCAGAACCTGGAACATGGTGATTCCGCTGCGCTAATCGCTGAGCTGACACGCTTCCGCATCTGTCTTGGAAGCGTCTGACTGCAACTATACATTTTGGAGAGGAACGTATGACAACCGATCAGAATTATCAACAAATTTACCGCGTCGGCGGCATGCTGGACGCAGGCTTTGTAGGACAGATCACCTACACCATCAGCCTCGATCAGGTCTATGACGAGCTGGACATTCATTTTAGCTTTGACAAGCGGCTCTACAGTGAAAGCGACGTTACGCCTGAGCTCATTGACAGACTTCAGACGCTCTGCACTGCAAAATATGGCGCCCCGACCTATCCCGTCGAGGAGTTCAGGCAGACCATTCTGCACGAAATGAAAACAGAAATTCACACAATGGCGGAATTAAACGACAATTTCATCGGCTGCATCCACCGCCAGCTGACGGACCGCCACATGTTATACACAAAAGAATTCACAAGCGACGGCTGTCTGGCACAGGACACCTTTTCCGGCGTTTTAAAAGTGACCGTCCTTGTTTTCAACGTGCTGCTGGACAACACGCAGTACACGCTGACCGTTTCCGGACATCCGGTCGGACAGGGTGTAATCGCACCGAACTTTAATCTAATGGATACGGTAAAGACTGCAGCGGGAAATGCGGGGGCTTCGAATGCTGCCGGGAGCGCTGACAACTCGTGCGACGCTAAGAGTGCTCCTGCCTCCGCTGTTGCCACGGCTGGCAGTTCGGGCGTCTCCGGCGCTGGCTCTGCTGCCACGGCTGGCGATTCGAGCACCACTGGCAGTTCTTCTGCTGGTAATACCGTCACTGCATCCACCCGCTTCAAACGCCTTGAGCTGCACAACCACACGGTCGAATCCGACGGCAGCTTAACCTGTCAGGAGCTGACGGAATATCTGGCCGCCGACCATGTCGATGCGTTCGCCATCACCGACCACAACACCACCTCCGGTCAGAAAAAGATCGAACAGCTGCTGGAAGAAAAGCATTATCCGATCAGCCTGATCCGCGGCATGGAATATACGACTTATTTCGGGCATATCCTCTGCTTAAACCTCGCAAAATATGTTCCCTGGAACTCGATCGACCAACACCGTCCCGAGCTGTTGTTCGAAGCTGCCCGCGAAAAAGGCGCGCTCGTCGGCATCGCGCATCCGTTTTCCTATGGCGATCCTTTTGCCCGCGGCTGCCGCTTTGAAATGACCGTCTCGGACTACTCAAAGGTTGACTTTATCGAGATTTTCAACAATCCGGAATCGCTCCACGAAGTAAACGAACGCGGCACGAATCTCTGGATGTCCCTGATTTTTTCAGGATATCAAATCACCGCGACCAGCGGCATGGACTTACACAACCGTGCGAAGCTGGCAGGCTGCTATGCAACCTACATCGAAGGCAAAAACGGCGGCAACATCGCTTCCGAGCTCGATACCGCCATTCACACGCACCGCACCTGGGTTTCCAAAGGCGCTCTGCTGCTGACGGAGGTTCTCCCGGAAACAAACGAATTGCTTCTGACGTTTACAGATGCCCACAAGACCGGATTTGCTGTTCCAAAAACAGCTCAGGTCGTTTTAAAAGGAAAAGACAAAACATTCACAACGAGCGTTTCACTCGACAAACCGGTACGCGTTTCCCTCAACCAGCTCTCCGGAACCGATCCGATTATTCCGCTGCTGTACGAAGCTCCGGGAATCAACGGTGCGGCAACTGTATCCAACGCTGCGCATGTTGCTGCTTCGACATCTTGCGGCAACGCTGCAGATACCCGCTCTGCTGCAGCAACAGCGGCTCTAAACGCCGCTGCCGGACAACTGGAAGAAATCGACACGCTTCCTGCAATCGAAGGACTGCTCTGCGTCAGCCCGGTTCTTTACAGGGATTGAGGTTCTTTAGAAAACAACTTTTAAAACGCTGTCTTGCACTGCGACAGCGACATTTCAAAAACGCCCGCTTATTCTGTGAAAACACAGCGTAAGCGGGCAATCTCTATTTTCGTCTGACTTTTACCGTATCGGACGGTTTTAGGATCTGACAATTCCGATCTATTCCATTTTTTCCACGACAACCTTGCATCTTTTTTTATAAAAAGCAATCCCATATGCCCAAATATCATTTCGCCCCTCATTACGCAGGTATGCATCGTATTGGCGGTCATGTATTTGAGCCATCGCTTATTTGCAGGCGCTGTCAATTACGAATTCCGTTCCAGAATTCTTTTATAGCTTCGGTACATCAGATAAACCCCTGCCGTGCAGTCCAAAACAAGCATCACAATCCCAAAGCCTAACGAAATCAGGCAGCAGATTCCGGAAAGCATAAATGCGAACGCGCACTTTTGATACAGCATCCCCATTTCCAGATTGTAAGCTATTACATCTTTTACCTTCGATTTTAACGTTTTATCTCCACTCCAGAAAGTGATGGGTTCTCTGCTGTTTCTTTCGAAAATCCCTATGATCAAAAACGGAATCGCACATAAAAGACACGATATCAGTCCGACGATTTTTCCTGCCATAATAAAACCCTCCTTCTATTGTCTTGGATTGAAGCCGTTATGCAAGCATGTTGACTCACTTGCGCTCATTATATCTCAGTTCGGAAAGAACGACAATTCCACACCATGGATTCATCAAGCAACCAGGAAAGTTTTTCTTCATCCCTGATATTTCTTCGCCTGCACACGGAACATTTTCGCATATATTCCGTCCTGTTTCATCAGTTCCTCATGGCTGCCCTGTTCCGTGATTTTTCCCCCATCGAACAGGTAAATCCGATCCGCCATTCTCGTCGTTGAAAGTCGGTGTGAAATAAAGATTACCGTGCGGTCTTTTGCCGCCGCTTCAATCGTTTTATTGAGTTCATATTCCGCAATCGGATCGAGTGCGCTGGAGGGTTCATCCAAAATCAGGATGTCGCTGTTTTTGGCAAAAGCGCGCGCAATCGCGATTTTCTGCCCCTCTCCACCGGAGAGATTGATGCCCTTTTCGTCAAATTCCCGCGTCAGCTCCGTATCCGCCTTTTGGGGCAGTTTCCGGTATTTTTCGGAAAAACCGGCAGCCGTAAGTGCACTCTCTACCGCCTCTTTTTGCGCATCCGTATAAGTACCGCCCATCACATTTTCTCCGATGGTCGCCGCAAAAATTTTATAGTCCTGAAATACGCTTCCGATGTGCGCCCGAAAGGATGAAATATCATAATTTCGGATATCTGTTCCGTTATAAAAAATCGCCCCATCCGTCACATCATACAGCCGCATCAAAAGCTTCGTTAGCGTCGTTTTCCCAGCGCCGTTGTAACCGACAATCGCGATCTTTTCCCCTTTTCGCACCGTAAAAGAAACGTCCGAAAGTACCTGTTTGGGGTTCTTTTCGGGGAACGGATAGGTAAACGAAACGTGCCTTAATTCCAACGATTCGAACGCTTCCGCTTTTTCTGTTCCGTTTATAATCTGCGGTTTCTGCGTCACGAATGTACGGAATTTTTCCGCATAGATGCTGTGTTCCTGGAACTGCGCCAAAAATCCGATCAGCTGGTTTACCCGCATGAACAGCTTCCACGTCGCACTGATTCCGACCGAAAAATCGCCGAGCGTAAAGCCTGCATCCGTCAGATACCTCCACATCAGATAGCCCAAGAGTCCGACGTTAAACAGTACGCTCGTAATCAGCTCCGACGCCAGCGAAATCCCGATTAACTTCGGCACATATTTTTTCGCACAGGCAATTTTTTCCTCCGCAGTCTTCTCGTAATCCTCCTGCAAGAGCGCCCCCATATTTCCCATCCGCAGTTCTTTTGCGTATTCATTTTGATAGAAAACCCGCGTAAAATACTCCAGCTTCCGGGTGATCGGGTTCATTTCTTTCGCCTTTACATAACGGATCTGGTTTGCTTTTGTCCGGACAAAAAATCCCAGCACGGAAGACGCTAAAACAACCAGCGCCGCCATCCAGTCAATCGCCGCAAAAACCGCTCCCATTCCGGCCAGCGTAATCACACAGCTGCAAAGGCTGCACACGTCTGTCAAAACCTTCACCGCACGGGTATCGGATTCCCGGATCGCCCAGATGAAATCGTTGTAGAACTCCGTGTTGTCATAGGACGCAAGATCCAGCTGAAGCGCTTTTTCATACAGCTTCGTCTGCATCCTTTCATGGAGCTTTAAGTTTGCTTTCGGGCGGTACACATTTGCCATCCATTTCCCATAAAGCGTCAGCACCATGCGGTACCCGATCATGCAAAAAGTGACCGCCAGAACCTGTCGGTAATCCGCTCCTTTTTCCAATGCGTCGAACAGGTATTTTACATACAGCATTCCGACGAAAATATCCCAGACCGAATTTCCAATCACCAATAAAAGCTCTAATGCCAGATATCCCGGCGTATATTTTTGCACATATTTCAGCAGGAACAACACACTTTTCATTGAAATCTGTTCGCCGTTTTTCTTCCTGCTGCGAATTGTCTTTGTCCCCATTTTTCAGCCCCCCTGTCAAATCCCCTTATGAAATGTACTTTTCCGCCTGCTTATGGAACATGTCCGCATATTTCCCGTTCAGCGCAATCAACTCTGCATGCGTCCCCTGCTCTGCAATCTGTCCGTTTTCCAGAAGGTAAATCCGATCAGCAAATGTCGCGCTGGACAGCCGGTGGAGAATGTAAATCACCGTCTTATCCCGGAAACTGTCAAACATCGCTTCAAACATTTTATTCTCCGCAATCGGATCGAGCGCGCTGGAGGGTTCATCCAGAATCAGAACCGGTGCATCCTTCGCAATCGCCCTGGCAATGGCGAGCTTCTGTGTCTCCCCGCCGGAAAATACTGCGCCGTCCGGGGCAAATTCCCTGCCGACAAGCGTATCCATTTTATTTGGCAAATCGTTTATCCGTTCCAGCATATCGGCCTTTTGCAGCGCTGTTTCCGCATCCTTTCTCTGTTGCCCGGAAAGCGGTCTTTTCACCATAATATTTTCTGCAACCGTCTCCGAAAAGAGCTGAAAATCCTGAAATACAGTTCCGAACTGGTTTCGATAAGACGCGATCGGATACTCCCCAATCCACTTTCCGTTGCATAAAATGTGCCCCTGTGTCGGATCATAAAACCGCAGCAAAAGCTTTACCAGTGTCGTTTTTCCGGAGCCGTTCTGCCCGACGATCGCGATCTTTTCCCCGGCGCGAATCCGCAGGCTGATATCCTTCAATGCCGCCGTTTCCTGCCCCTCGTAGGAAAAGCTTACATGCTCAAGCTCCAGCTCTTTAAATACTCCAACCGCTTCCCCATTTGCCTTGTCCGGCGTCTGGTTCTCATATTCCAGAAAGCTTCTGATATTATCGATAAACCGGGAATTTTCACCAAACGCTACAAAAATGTCCCCGAACTCACCGACCAGATATGCGATGTTTGTCAGAGAATTGATAACCACAAAGCAGTCCCCCAGCAGCATCGTTTTGGAAACCAGTGTCCGGTAAACCGCAACCAGAATCGAAACAAAATAAACGCCGACTTCATATAACAGCGCCAGAATATATTCCAGTGTCATAATCGAAAAACCGTACTGACTGACGGTTTCCTTTAATCCGGCTATGCTTTGTTTCATCTTCTGCAGCATAACCTGATACATCTGCGTCAGCCGCAATTCTTTTGCATAATCACTCAGATAAAAGACGCGCTGAACATAATCCTTTTCCCTGGAAATCTCCTGATTTTTCATGTCCTGTTTGTATTTTAAATCGTTATATTTCCCGCCGAGCAGCAGCGTGCCGATAAACGGCAGCACCGCCAGAAGAACGAAAATCGGATCGATCTGAAAAATCAAAACACCGATCGAGCAGACCGTAATCGTATCCACAATCAAGTCGCAGAAGTTGTCCAACACCTTCATCGCCCGCTGCGACGTTTCCGACAGCGCCTTAACATAGCTGTCATAAAATTTCGGGCGTTCGAAGCATCCCAGATCGACCGACAGCGCCTTTTTCTGCAAAATCTTTTGCAGCTCTTTTTCGATCTTGCCAGATTCAATCTCCATCATGGCATTTTTAAATTGCAGCAGGGCGTTATACGCCAGCGTGAACACAAATACCACGCCCGCCGTCACCGCAATTTTCGTCAGTTTTTCGCCCTTTTGCAGCGCATTGATCACATACTGGTAAATCCACGTCGTCATGAAAAATGTATTAAAACCGCGAAGCACGGAAAAGAAAATCAGAAACAGCGGGAACCACCCGCTGCCTTTCCTGATCAGTTTCAGAATATAGATATGGTTGTCGATAATCCTTTTGATTTCCTTCATATTTCCCGCTCATTTCTGCGCACGCTTTTTGCGCATGACGAGTTTGTGTCACGCGCTACGCACGGAGCAATCCGGTATCAAAGGGGTCAAAATACTTTTTGACCCCAACAACATCTTTACTCTACTTCCACACAAACCGGATAATGATCGGACAGCCATACGTTGCCCTCTTTGTCTGTCCACTTCACAGGCTCGCCGGTCTTGATGTCGCCCTTCACCAGCAAAAAGTCAATGCTGCAGGGATGATCCTCTTCTGTGAATCCATGATAGGTGATTCCGATATGCTCGGTTACGTTAGTGTATTCCGGATACTCTTTTAAGATTTCGAATTCCGGATCCTGAGGCTCTGCGTTAAAGTCGCCGGTGATCATCGTCGCTGCGTCGGGATAGAGTTTCTCGGTCTTTAATTTTTCCAGGATCTGACGAAGTCCCAGGATTCTCGCCTGTGCGCCGATATGATCCAGATGGGTGTTTACAATGCGGAATACCTTTCCGGTTTCCAGATCCTCAAACAGCGCTTCGTTGCAGATTCTGGGGCAGATGCTCTGCTCTGCGTAGCGGGATGCAGGCACATAAGGCGTCTCAGACAGCCAGTAAGACTGCATCTCCATCAGGTTTAAGCGATCCTTGCGGTATGCGATGCTGACCTGCTCGTCTCTCAGCTCCGGGCTGCGTCCGCAGCCGATTACATAATACTCTGTCAGGTTTTCTTTCAGCCATTTTGCGATATGCGGCAGCACTTCCTGAAAGCAGATCATATCAGGTTTCTCCTGCGCGATTTTCTTTAAAATCAAATCCTTGCGGTATTCAAAATTGTTCTCCCCGTCCTGCCCAAAATCACAGCGGATATTAAATGTTACCAGTTTCATGATGAATCCTCCCATTTCCCCTTTTTCGAGTCTTTTCTTATAATTTCGCTTATTTACAGTTCACTCGCACCATTCGCAAAAGCGCATCTTCGATGCTTTCCGCTGCTTCGCAGCTCATTTTTGCTCATAAAATGGCGCTCCCTTCGAGGTTTCTTGTGCACAGATTCTCACGCGAGCATGGAATCTGCCCACAAGAAACCACGAGTGAACTGTAACATACGTTGTAAAGTTTTTATAAATTCGAATGGCGACAGATTGAATTTGGAAAAAGTATTTTGTATAATAAAGCTACAGTTCCTGCTGATAGGAATATTTTAGAAATCGGGAAATCAGATAATCTATTATAAGCGGAGCATCGTATAGCGGTGTATCCGGCTTTCTTCTATCTTTTCAAGCCAGAATCGGCGAATGATTTCCGTGAGTCAATGAACCGAAGATTAAGCGCGCAAACCTTGGTGAATACCGTGAAAATGAACAGAAGCGGCAGATGCGTTTCCTTTGCTTTCACAAAAAACTGAATAGAAGCAATCCAAACACGCCGGATGAACTGAAAATCTGCATCCGTGCGGCACGAAAAGAATTAAAATATGGCATTCCGATTCTGAAAGTAAAAAATTACACGCTGGAGGATATCTTTGAACGGCGTTTATGGATGCTGATTCCATTTTATATCTTCCGGTATGAAAAAGAACTGTCGCAGATCGACAGCGATGAAGATAGGCTTAAAAAGCTGAGAAAAGAATATGAACGTGTGGCAGAAATGCTGGATCAGGAGTGTAAAAACGGACGCATGAGGTCAGTCACAGGTGGGGCGTTGTGTGAACTGTCCCGTACTGTTGTGGAAAAACTGGCGTCAAAATATGAAAATGTGGAAAAGGAGGTGGCTGAAGTTATGGGAGGAAAGGTATTAACTTATCGATCAAAAGAACTTTATCAGGAAGCTCTGGCGAAAGGAATTGAACAAGGTCTTGCGAACCTTGCAGCGGGCAAATACCAGAAGGGCGAGAGCATAGAGAAGATTGCCGATGATCTTCTGATGAGTACATCAGAGGTAGAAAAACTCTTAAATCATCAGAAGGAAGCTTAAGAAGGCTTAAAGCATGGCTGCCGCATCTGCATCAATAAATTTTTTCAGTGCGGTAGCACCCTTTGGGAAAATTCTGCATTTATGCAGACTGAAAGCTAGTCACAAGCGGAGCGTTATGCAAGCTGTCCCTACAATGTTGTGGAAAAACAGATAGCAAAATACGAAAATATGGAAAGGAAAGTCACGGAAGTTATGGGAGGAACAGTACTGAATTACGGATCAAAAGAACTTTATCTGGAAGCTTATAAAGCTGGATGGGAAAAAGGATGGAAAGCTGGATGGGAAGTTGGATGGGAAAAGGGATTGAAAGAATGGCGAATTGATCTCGTAACCAGAAAATACCAGCGGGGCGAGAGCATAGAGAAGATTGCCGATGACCTTCTGATGAGCACAGTAGAGGTAGAAGAACTCTTAAATAACCAGGAGGAAGCGGACGATGATAGTTTTCGGATGGGTTCACTAGAGATAGCAGCGCTCTTGGGACACTGGAAATGGTTTTAAAAGTGGATTCTGTCTTTCATTAAAACGTAACTTGTAAAAAGTCGACATGATTTGTCCGAAATGACTTGAAAGAGTATTAAAAAGTAAAAATCGCCCCATCCGCAGTTAAAAAATACCTGCTGGATAGGGCGATTGATATGTCAGAACAAATTATTCTGCGTCAATGGATTTACCCTGCTCAACTACACAGATGTTGGTCTTGCCGGGGTTGATTTCGATTTCGTTGCCGTTGTCGTCATAGAACTTGGTCGGTGCGAAGTCGCTGGTCTTTTTCCAGGTTACATGGATGCCCTTGCCGTTTGTGAAGTAGTAGCCGTCTTTGGTGTCGTCGTGGCACTGGAAAGACAGATAACCCTTCGCATCACGGGTTTCATAATAAGCAAACTGAACTAAAACGTTCTTGAATGCCAGCTGTTTGTTATTGGCGCCGTCCATATGCTTCTGGTCGCCTTTCTGCATACCCTGGAAGCGATAGTACAGACCATCTTCTTCGTTATATTCGAAATAGGTCTTGGTAATCGGGTAAGCGCCTGCCAGATCGATCTTGGTTGCAGGGATTGCACTGCTTCCGTACTGTTCCAGCGTGTTCGGATTGTTTGTGGAAGCGAATTTGAAGTGATCGCTCTGATAGTTCTCAGTATAGGTTTCGGAATAGCCGAGCGCCTGAGCGGCTTTGTCGATACGGTCGCCGCTTGTATAAGCATTATGCGGAGCTTTACGGTCGCTGGTGCGGTAGAAGGCTGCGTCATACAGACCTTTTTTCTGGGAAGGGTCGCTTGCCAGAACAGCACCGGTGATATTATTGGTAGTAGGATCATTGATCGCGTTCAGAATGTAGAACGGACCGCCGATATGGCAGTAAATTGCATCCCATTCTTTTGCCCAGTAAACATAATAATCGCGGCAGCTTCTGATATTGCCGATGCGTTCAATGTTTTTCCAATCCTTGAAAACAGCCATCAGACGGGTCATGTTGCCTTCTACGCTGCATTCATACAGGATATCAGCATTGGAAAGCCCGTAGTGCGGGAGCGCTGCATTTTCATCGGGGATCATAACTGCGATCGGACGCTGATCTGCGAGATCGCCGCTGATCCATTCGCCGGTCAGGTCACTTTTTACCATGCCTTCTTCCGGAGGAACATCCTCATCAACGGTTTCTGTTTCCGTCTCAGATTCTGTTTCAGCAGGAGCGGCAGTGCTTTCCTGCACCTCAGCTACCGGAACGGTTTCTACGGTGTCATTTTTGCTTCCGCAGCCGAACAGCATGGATGCGCATGTCAGACCGGTCAGCAGAAATACAGCCAGTTTCTTCATTTTGGTTCCTCTCTTTCTTATAAATCGTCGAATGCGGAAAACGGAAATCCATACACAGGATATCCTACTGCCCGCACAAAAAAGTGTGAAGCGTCTCTGCGTCACACAACTGTAACAATTATAGCGTAGCAAAATTGGTTTGTCACTACATAAAACGATATTAAATCTTAATTATTCCTGTATACGATAAAGCCTCACTCAGATCCTTTAAGAGTTCTTTGAAAGGTGGAAGATAGTCGGGGATACAGGCTATATCCACGAACTATTCTGCTTCCTTCGAACGTGTCTGCAGAATGGCATGGACGAACTGAATTCATGACAATAGAATGCTCGCAGAGCGTGCATTCTATTGTTTTACGAAACTGTGTGAATGCTTCCTTGAGTTATGCAGAAAAATAAATTAAAATAGAACATGGTACTATTATAAAAAGAAATATTTATCAAAAAACAACGCATGATAGAACTGCAGAACGTAAATCTGCGTCTGCGGGCAGGAGGGAATGTGAAGAAACGAAACTGGTATCTGATCCTTGGTATGCTGCTTTTGGTGCAGCTGATTGCGATTTTCTATTTTGGAAGTAAAAAAGCAGGGTTCCATTATGATGAATATTATTCCTATTATTCCTCCAACGTGTCGATCGGTCTGGTGCCGACCGACCGGGAGTGGAAGCCGGGCAGCGAGATTGCGGACGAATTCCGGGTTCTGCCGGGGCAGCGGTTTCAGTATGGGACGGTTACGCGCATGCAGACCTATGACGTGCATCCGCCGTTTTACTATCTGCTGCTGCATACGGTATGCTCGCTGTTTCCCGGAAGGTTCAGCAAATGGTCAGGAATTGGACTGAATATAGTGCTTTTCGTTCTGAGCTGGAGTGTGCTGGCGAAGCTGACGCGGCGGATTGTGACGGGTGCGCTGAGGAGCGCGGCTGCGCCTGGTGGGAAAGCGCAGACCTGTGTAACGGCGGCGGACGTTCCGGAGCGTATTACGCGAGTGATGATTTTCGGAGTGTGCCTCCTGTATGGTTTTAACCCGGCGGTTTATTCCGGCGTTATGCTGGTTCGAATGTATATGCTTCTGGCTCTGTGGATTTTGCTCGTGACCTGGCTGCATGTAAAAAGCCTGCAGGAGAGAAAACGCGGGTTTTCCTTTTATCTGCCGCTGATGGCGGTTGTTTATCTTGGTTTTCTGACGCATTACTATTTTGCTGTTTATCTGTTTTTCCTGGCAGCGGCGATGGAGCTGTATCTGCTGTTGGAACGTGCAGAGCAGAAAAGCTGGGGGCAGAAATGGAAAGACTGCCTCATTTATGCGACTGCTGTGATCGGAGCGATGGTACTTGCCGTAGTCAGCTATCCGGCGTGTCTGAGCCATATTTTTCGGGGATACCGGGGGACGGAAGCGATGGGTGCGTTCTTCGACCTTGGCAATACGCTTGGAAGATTCCGGTTCTTCGCAGGACTGCTCAATGAATATGCCTTCGGGTCGATGCTGTACGGATTTGTTCTGCTGCTTGTCCTGATGGCGCTGACGGTCTGGGGAATTGGACGGATGAAAGCCGGACGGAAAGCTGTCGCTGCGACTGCGCAGAAATCTGGGCAGCAGACAGCAGAGCACGCAGCCGCGCAGGAAAATTCGAACCGGCAGGCTGACGCTTCCCGCGAATCATTCTGGGAAGCACGGCGTGTTTTCTGGATTCCGGCGGCAGCAGTACTCGGTTATTTTCTTGTCGTGACCAAAACAGCACTCCTGACGGCGGAGGAAGCGAACCGATATCAGATTCCGGTTTACGGGCTGATTTTGCTGCTGATGATGGTTATATTTGTACTGCTCGGACAGAAGCTTTTCGTATTGACTATGAGAAAAGGGACTGCTGTAAAAAGCGCTGCGGGGAAAATCAGCGATACCAGAGATACATCTGCTCCGGGAAAACGGTCCGTGCACGATAAAGCAGCCGGCTATGTACTTCTGATAGTATTTCTGGTGCTGGCAACAGGACAGATTCGAGGGCTGGCGGATGGAAAGGTGCTGTTTCTTTATGAAGAGGACACAGAAAACATTGCGTTTGCGCAGGAGCATAAAGAGAAACCGGTCGTTTATTTTTATAATCCCAACCTGACCTGGATGATCTGGGACGATTCACTGGAGCTGATGCAGTATGATGAAATTTATTTTGCGAGCCTTGCAGATGTTTCGACTGTGGAGGATGATACAATCCGGCAGGCGGATCAGGTGCTTGTATATGTTTCCAGAATGGAGCAGACTGAGGAGGCGCTGCAGGCCGTTGCAGATGGAATGGGCGGTGATGTGAAGATGGAAAAGATCAGAGAGCTGCTGTATTGTGACCTGTATTTGATAGCAAGAAAGTAATGCATGCTCTGTGAGCATGCTATTATCAGGAATAAAAAGACTCCCGTTCCGGTGGCAAATGAAGAAGGAATCATTCTCCATTTGTCACCGGAAATGGGAGTTTTTTCATGATAATCGTTTTACTCAGCAGCGCTTTCCGCCTGGGCTGCTTCCCCATCAGCTGCAGTGCTTTCCGTGCCAGCCGCATCTGTTTCTTCAGCAGCGCTTTCTGTATCTGTGTCCTCTGTTTTGGCTGCGGTACTTTCTTCTACAGTGCCTTCTTCTACAGTGCTTTCTTCAGCTGTAGTTGTTTCGATTACGCTTTCGACAGTGGTTTCTGTTTCTGTCGGCGTCTCTGTCTTGGGAGTATAGTGGCGGTAAATTGCAAAAGCAATCGCAAGTACGATTACTGCAAGTACGAAATAACTGCAGATGCGAAGGAGCTTTTTTCGTTTCTTTTCCTTCTCCAGACGTTCTTTGCGATGCGCTTTTTCCTGTTTATAACGGTCTACTTTTTGTTGGCTCATTTTAATCTCCATTCCGCAGGCGCTTTGCGCCGAAGGAACCGCGAGCAGAACTTCCAGTTCTGCTCTGCGATCCTAGCTACTTTGTGACGCCTGCGGCACAAATAGCTGTGTGAAAAATAAGCGATCACGCTTATTTTTCACATTATGTCCTCCATCAAATTTCTTAGTTATCACTATACAGAATAACTGTGAAAATTCTGTGTCAGGAGGGCAGATTTTTACGGGAAAAAACGTTATAACGCAGATGCGCCTTCCTACAGACACGAAAGTTGTATGCAGGAAGGCGCAAGCAGATAAAGATTTAACCGAGGAACAGGCCGTACAATACGGCGATCAGGATGCCGAGCAACGCGCCGACAAACACCTGTAAAGGGGTATGGCCAACGAATTCCTTGAGCTTTTCTTCGTAGGAGATCGGCTGCCCCATCTTTTCCCAGAATTCCATCATTTCATTGATGACCTGTGCCTGGAGACCGGTTTCCCGGCGCACCCCTCTGGCGTCATACATAACGATAATCGCTACAATAGCGGCAATGGCGAATTCAAAGCTGCTGCCGCCGTATTGCATTCCGGAAGCGGTTGCGAGTGCGCAGACAGTGGCGGAATGGGAGCTGGGCATGCCGCCGCTTCCGACTAAACGTTCCGGATCAAAGCTTTTGGTGATACAGGTATAAATCACTGTTTTGATGACCTGTGCAGCGAACCACCCCGTAACTGCGGACATAAAAACCGTGTTGTGAATCAGTGCGTTAAAAAAGTCCATAAAATACCTCTTTCTCTTTGGAAACTAAATTAGGCAAAATGCCATCCCCTGATTTTTTATTTTACACTTTTTTTGTCAGTTTTACAACGTTTCCCATCTCATTTTTGCAGACGGGAGGTTTGAAGATGGCAATACGGCAGCGCAATGAAAAACGGCGCGGCAAGGATGAGCGGATAAGCGTAGCGCAGATCGGAGGCAACAGGAGTTGCCAGAAGCAGGGTAAGTACAGTTCCGATAAACGGTACAAAGAGCACGAGAAACCGCCGCTGTCCGTATAAAAACTGATATGCGGCAAAATACAGGACAGCCCAGAAGTACGCGCCGATGCTCCACAAAATACCGTAAACCGGAAGCATATCAGGAAGCTTTAAAAGAATTTCACTGATTTTGACCGGAAACTGACCCCGCAGAAGATGCGGCCAGGAAAGTCCGATTTCGTTCGGGGAAATCCCTTCATTCGTGCGTAAAGCAGCCGGGGCGGGGAACCAGTATCCTTTTGTCTGATCGATAAAGGCCTGGAGATAGTCGCCCGGGTAAGAAATACCGAGCTGAATCCAGAGGGTGAAATATTTTGAAGGATTCCGGATGATCGCATCGGCATGGTTGTAGGAGACGAGTGCCTTGATGGGATCGGAGATCACCGGATTGTAATACTCCGGAATCAGGGAAGTATCGACTACATCATCGATGAGCATTTCCTGCTCTGCGCTCAGCTGTCGACCGTTAGAAACGACACAGGCAATCTGCTGCAGAGGAATGGAGAGGGATTCTGTAAAGGAAGCGCGCTCAACATGACAGGCAGTGTATACAGGGCCGGTGATGATCAGGGATAAAAGAAGTATGCCGACCTGCACGGCAAACATTTTTTTCCATGTCCGGCGAAATGCGAACAGAACAAACGGGAGGGTGAACAGGAAGATATAAAGCCCGTTTGAACGCAGGGTGCAGACGAAAAAGCCGGAAAGGGAAAGCCCTGCCCAAATGCCCGGACGGTTATCCGGGTTGCAGAGCAGTTCATATAAAAAGCAAAGATATAACAGCATAAATCCGGAAAAAAGAATATCTTTCCAGACGGTTACGGCAAAAATTGCGTGAAATGGAACGAGCCCCCAGAAACAAAAAGACAGAATCAGCCAGAGGCGTGAAGCGCCTGATCTTGCGAGGAGGGATAGCGTATAGGTTTCAATAGCGGCCATAGTGCACATCTGGAACAATACATAACAGGCGATTCCGGTGTTTATGCTTCCGGTCAGAAAAAATCCGATATGGTAAAACAGGGAGAACAAAAGCGTGTGCAGGATCGGGTGGTGGTTACTGAACGGGATCAGGCCGGTAGCCTGGGAAAACTGGCTGATGCTGTCCGGGGTCAGAACACCGGGAAACTGGTACAGAAACCAGAATAGCCAGCAGAAGAGCAGACCGAAGTAACAGAGCAGCTTCTGTTTGCGGGACAGGGCATGCACTGCAGATATGGCTGGGGGTACAGGACATGCACCATCAGGCTGCTGCAAAGTGTTTTGGGCAAAACGCCGCTGCTGTCTGGATGCAAGAAACAGCATGGACAGTTCACAGAATCGGAAGAATATAAAATACAGACCGATAACCGCAGCCGCCAGGAATGCAAGTCTGAATATGCGGCTGTCAAAGCTGCCGGACAGTTCAGCATGCTTTGCTGCTGCATAAAATAAGGTGTAGAGAACTGCGAGAAGTCTGCATATTGGATAAAAATGGCGCGGAAGCACAGAAGAAGCTGCTCCGATATTCGTCAGCCTTTGCGTCAGCGTTGGAGAAAAAAGGAGGAGCATGCCTGCAAAGATCAGGACAGAAAAAATATCTGCCGGATGGATGGAACCGATATCGCATAGTGCAAAGGCTGTAAAAAACGCTGCAGTAATCCGAGTGATACCGGGCTTCTGGAATGAAATTATATTAGTCATATTAGTCATAAGATAGGAGTCCTCCTGGAAAGCAATGAATGATTTTGAGTAACTGTTCAGTAGGTCTGCGCATTTACTGCGCTGACCGTAGGAAAACTCAGACTAGAAGGCAAAAATCCTATCGGCATAGCCGATTTGGAATGGATTTTTGCGCGTATCTGTGAGGGTACTGAACAGTTACGATTTTGATCTGTATATGGATTCAGTTTAGTGTCAGTGAGGGAAAAAAGCAAGAAAATTACCCGGAAAATGGAGCACATCCATTTCCTTGACATGAAATGGGGGCAATGGTACATTTAATGCATCAGACAGGGGTATCAAAATTATGATAATGATTTTAATGGAATGGGCGTATATGGCGACGTTGTCGTTTCTGATGGGCTTTGTGTGTCTTGCACCGTTTCGAAAAAAGGGCGGTTGTCAGATTCATAGCGCAGTAACCTATATGATGGCGGGGCTGCTCGTATTGAATGTGTATGCAGAGTATTTCAGCCTGTTTGCCGGCGTTGGCTTCTGGGCAAGCCTGATTGCCGTTTTTGCTGCGGTCATCGGCGGAATGCTGCTGCGTCGGGATTTGGCGGATTTTTTCAAAATTTCGAAAACACAGGCATGTCAGAAAAAAACGGAAAGAAGCGACGAAGGGCTTGAAAACTCAAAAAGTCTTTGGCGCAAAAAAAACAAAGCTGTCTGGCTGCTGTATGCCGGTCTGACGCTTTTATTTGCATACGGCTCGTCGAGGGGCTATATGCACTACGATACGGGACTGTATCATGCACAGGCAATTCGATGGATCGAAGAGTACGGCGTTGTGCCGGGGCTTGCGAATCTGCACAGCCGGTTCGGTTACAACAGCGCTTCCTTTGCACTCAGCGCCTTCTTTAGCGAGACGTGGCTGATCGGACGGCCGATGCACTGCGTGGCTGGATTTTTTGCGCTGCTGTGCGCGTGTAAATGCGCGGCAGGGCTTATGGCATTTTGGAAACGAAAAAAAGTGCGAATATCGGATTTTTTATCTATCGGCGGGATCTTTTATCTGATAGCAGTGTTCCGGGAGATGGTTTCCCCGGCGTCCGATTATTTTGCAATGTTGGTTTTATTCTGGGTAATAATGACCTGGGTGGAACTGTGGGAGCAGGAAAGGGACTGTCCCATCGGGGAAAAGCAAACCGTGCCTTACGCGCTGCTGAGTCTGTATCTGGTGTATGCGGCGACGGTGAAGCTGTCCACAGCGGTAATTTTGCTTCTGGTTCTGTATCCGGCGGTGTTGCTGCTTAGGCAGAAAAAATGGCTGCAGATTGCAGGCTATATCGCGCTGGGACTTCTGATTGCATTTCCGTATCTGGCACGGAATGTGCTGATTTCCGGCTGGTTGTTTTATCCGTTTACGTTTTTGGACTGGTTTCCGGTAGACTGGAAAATTTCCAAAGGCTATGCGGACAGCGACGCAAAGGAAATCCAGGCGTATGCGCGGGAGATTTACAATGTTTATCAGCTGGATCAGCCGTTGAAGCAGTGGCTGCCGAACTGGTTTGCAGCGCAGGCTGGATTCGATAAGCTTCTGGTGCTGGCAGGCTGGGCAGCGATCCCGGTGAGTGCAGTGCTGGCGGTGCTCGGAGCTGCGCGCGCAGTCAGAGCAGACCGGGTGACGGTTGCGCCCCATGTGGACGGCGCTGTGTCTGAACGGGAAACCGGCGTACCCTTGCCCGCCCGCCGAGTCGCACATCTTACGCCCTTGTGTTTTTCCCTGCTTCAGCTGTGTGCAGTGGTCGGTTTTTTCTTCTGGCAGCTCGGGGCGCCGCTGGTGCGGTACGGATATTTTTATGTGTTGTTTTTGCCGTTGACGGTGTTTGGAAGCCTGTATTGTATGGCGGCGGAAAAGCTGGCTGGTTCAGAACAGGGACACAATGGGCGTAAATGGTTGAAAAATGCCGGATATTGGGCATTTGTGGGATTGCTGGTAGCATTTTTTACCTATAAGGGGTATAATCTGATACAGATGGTTCGGGAGCTGGCATATGAGCCGTATTATCTGTGGCAGCAGGATTATGTAGATGGATCTGCAGAGATGTACGAGGTGGATGGTGTGACGATCTATGTGCCGACGGACAGAGGGCAGATCGGGTATAACAAATTCCCGTCATCCCCAATCGTACAGGATATCGAGCTGCGGGGCAACTCGATTCGGGACGGCTTCCGCAAAAAGTCGAAATGATCCGGCAAAATAGAAGCGATCCGGAAAAAGCCGAAAAGGATTTGTAAAAATGCATGGAATGGGCTGACGGAAGCGCAGCACTTCAGAAAGGAAATACAACATGAAAACCTATGGCGTAATTATGGCGGGCGGGGGCGGAACCCGTTTCTGGCCGCTGAGTACAAAGGCAGAGCCGAAACAGTTTTTAAACCTGTCCGGCAAAGATATTCTGGTTAACGAGACGATCGACAGACAGCATGACCTGATGGATCAGAAGGACATTTTTATTGTGACCAATGAGACACAGGCAAAGATGATGAAGGAGCGCACAGCAGGCAGAATTGCGGCAGATCATATTCTGGCAGAGCCTGCGGCGCGCAATACAGCAGCGTGTATAGGTTATGCGGCAATGGAAATTCTGCATAAATACGGTGACGGCGTGATGTGCATTTTTGCGGCGGACGCTTATATCCGTGATGAGGCGGAATACACCCGCGTGATGAAAGAAGCGGTTCGTGCAGTGGAAGAGACGGACGCACTTGTGACGATCGGGATTCATCCGACGTTTCCCTCGACCGGCTATGGTTATATCCGCAGCGTGGAAGAGGCTGGAAAAGTATGGCGTAAGGTAGAAGAATTTGTGGAAAAACCGGATTTGGAAACGGCGAAAAGCTATCTGGCATCCGGCAGTTATGCGTGGAACAGCGGCATGTTTGTCTGGAAAGCCTCCACGATTCTTCACTATTTCGAAGAACTTCTGCCGGATGTGTACGCCTGTCTGAAACAGATCGGGGCAGCGCTCGGCACAGAAAAAGAGCAGGAGGTTCTGCATGAGGTTTATCCGACCATCCCGAAGATTTCCGTGGATTACGGCATTATGGAGCGCGCAAAGGGTGTTCTGATGCTGGAAGGAGATTTCGGCTGGAACGATGTTGGCAGCTGGGATACGCTGGATGCAGTGCGCACCCGGGATGCTGCCGGTAACATCAGCTCCGGCGATACGCTGCTTCTGGACGCGAAAAACTGCGTTGTATACGGCGGTAAAAAGCTGATCGCCGCAGTCGGCGTTGAAAACCTGGTCATCGTAGAGGGCAGGGATTCGATTCTGGTCTGCCCTGTCGATCAGGCACAGCGCGTCAAGGAAGTCGTTGAGACGCTGGAAAAAGAAGGCAGGACGGAACGGCTTTAAACGGCGAAAAAACGCGAAATATCACGACCGTTTTCCGTTTGGTTTCCAAAATCTGAGTGTTAGAATAAAGTAGAAAGCAGCGGCAGAATGTTCACAGTGCGGTCACACTGTTGGTGCGGAAAAAAGACTCAGAGGAGGAATCAGAAATGGCTGCAGAATGGAAAGAAACACTCGAAACGGAGCGGGAAATATCGGCGTTTATGCTGGAACTTGGGATTCCGGCGCATTTGAGGGGATATTATTATCTGAGGGAGGCGGTTTTGCTGGCTGTCTCGGATATGGAACTGGTTGGCAGCGTGACGAAGCTGTTATATCCGGTGATCGCAAGGCGTTACAAAACAACGCTTCAGCGGGTGGAACGCGCGATCCGAAACGCGGTGGAGGTGTCCTGGGAACGGGGCAATCCGGAGGTGTTTGAGGATCTGTTCGGGTTCAGCCGGGAGACGGGCGCGCCGAGGCCGACAAACAGCGAATACATAGCGAGAATTGCGGACAAGATAAGAATGGACGCAACTACAGGAGAGAAAATTGAAAAATAAAATTTTTCAATCACGAGATTTGTGTCTGCGTGCGCTTGACACAAACTCGGCATGCGCAAAAAGCGTGCGCAGGAATGAGAGGAAAACATGTTACTGAGCGTAATCGTACCTTGCTATAATGAAGAGGAAAACGTTCCGATTTTTTATGAGGAAATGATGAAAAATTCCGCTTTTTTGGAGCAGGAAAAACTGGAGCTGGAAATTATTTATATTGATGATGGTTCCAAGGACAATACCGCAGCGGAGGTTCGGAAGCTTCACGAAAAGGATGAACGGGTGCATTTGGTGTCCTTTTCCCGCAACTTTGGCAAGGAAGCAGGAATTTATGCGGGCTTCCAGAAAGCAAAGGGGGACTATGTCGTGATGATGGACGCTGATCTGCAGGATCCCCCGTCCCTTTTACCGGAGATGTTTTCCTACATTAAGCAGGGCTACGACAGTGTGGCGACAAGACGTGTGACCCGAAAAGGCGAACCTCCGATCCGGTCGTTTTTTGCAAGGATGTTTTACCGCATCATGAATAAAATTTCCAAAACGGAGATCGTGGACGGCGCACGCGACTATCGCCTGATGACGAGACAGGTTGTGGATTCGATTCTTTCGATGTGCGAATATAACCGTTTTACGAAAGGAATTTTCGGCTGGGTCGGCTATGAGACGAAGTGGCTGGAGTATGAAAACGTGGAACGCACCCACGGCGAGACAAAATGGAGCTTCTGGAAGCTGTTTTTGTATTCGCTGGATGGAATTACCGCATTTTCAACAGTGCCGCTGGCAATTTCGTCTATCATGGGCGTTGTGTTCTGCATTATAGCATTTGTGGCGATCATCGCCCTGATTATCAAAAACCTGATTTACCATGATCCGACGCCCGGCTGGCCGTCGATGGTATGCATTATTCTGTTGGTTTCCGGCGTGCAGCTTTTCTGCCTGGGAATCGTGGGACAGTATCTGTCCAAGACCTATCTGGAAGTGAAAAAGCGTCCGATTTATCTGGTAAAGGAAGAACTGTAATGAATTATGAGAACCTGATCAGCATTGTGATGCCGGTTTTTAACGCCCAGGCGTATCTGGAGGAAGCGCTGGAATCGGTTCGCCGCCAGACATGGACGGACTGGGAGCTGCTGGTGGTAGACGATCATTCTACGGACGGGAGCGCAGGTCTTGTGTCAGAAATCTGCAGAAAAGACGCGCGAATTCGGCTTCTTTCCCAGACGGACGGGGTAAAGGGCGCGGCAAATGCAAGAAATTTCGGGACAGCACATGCAAATGGACGTTATCTCGCATTTATGGATGCGGACGATATCTGGCGGGTGGACAAGCTGGAACGGGAAATGGCTTTTTTGCGGGAAAAAGATGCAGCCTTTGTATTTTGCTCGTATGAATTTGGAGACGAGCATGCGGTTGGAACCGGCAAAATCGTGCGGGTTCCCGATCAGTTGACTTATCAGAAAGCGCTCAGCCGGACAGTCATTTTTACGAGCACGGTGCTGTTTGACTGTGAAAAAATTGACAAGGCGCTTTTGCAGATGCCGGACGTGCCGAGCGAGGACACGGCGATGTGGTGGCAGATTTTAAGAAACGGACATGTCGCTTACGGGTTAAAGGAAAATTTGGTGATCTACAGAAGACCGGAAAAATCCCTTTCCTCGAACAAGCTCCGGGCGATTACAAGAATCTGGGGACTTTACCGGAAACAGGAAAAAATGTCGGTGATCGCAAGCGCAGCATGTTTTTGTATGTGGGCGGTGCGCGCTGTGTGGAGAAGAATATAGCGGGAGAACGGAAGATGAAGAAAAACGATTCTGTCAAGCGGCTGATTATTCTGGCGCTTGGGCTGATTGGACTGTGCGTGCTGACTGCTTTTTATGCGCACGACTGGTTCGCCTATTATTATCATCATATTGCATGGAAAACCCATAACCGTTTTAATGTAAACGGTCATTTGCTGATTGTTGCACTGTATTTCATATTGCTCTTTTTCTTTTCCAATACTTATGGAGCACTCAAAATCGGCTATCTGAAACCGCTGGATATTTTCCTGTCTCAGCTGTTTTCTCTTCTGTGCGTCAATGTAATCAGCTATGCGCAGCTGTCCCTGATGTACGGCTGGTTTATCATCGGCGGGGGGCATATGGTGTCGATGATGCTGTATCAGCTGGTGTTTGCAGGGCTGTGGGGCTGGCTGTGCAATCTGATTTACCGTCGTGCGTTTCCTCCGCGGGAGCTGCTTTTGGTGCACGGCGAGCGCCCGGTAGAGGATATCCTTGGAAAATTTGCAGGACGGAAGGATAAATATCATGTTGCAAAGTGCATGAATATCAAAGAGGGGTACGATGCGGTGATCCGCGAGGTCGGAAAGTATGATGCGGTCGTTCTCTGGGATATTCATACGATGGACAGAAACGTGCTGCTCAAATATTGCTATAGCCATTCGATCCGCGTTTATATGATGCCGAAGATTCCGGATGTGCTGGTAAAGGGAAGCGAGCAGCTGCACCTGTTTGATACGCCGATTCTGCTGACGAGGGAATATGCGCTGAGCGTAGAACAGAGAATTGCAAAACGGTTTATCGATGTAGTATGTTCGCTGATCCTGATTGTTGTGACATCGCCGATCATGCTGATTACGGCGGTGGTGATCAAGCTGTATGATAAAGGTCCTGTGCTGTACAAGCAGGTCCGCTGCACGAAGGATGCGAAGGAATTTTATATTCTGAAATTCCGCAGCATGCGCGTGGATGCAGAAAAGGACGGTGTGGCGCGGCTTGCCGCCAAAAACGATTCCCGGATTACGCCGGTGGGCAAATTTATCCGTGCGGTTCGTATCGACGAGCTGCCGCAGCTGTTCAACATTTTAAAGGGCGAGATGTCCTTTATCGGTCCCAGACCGGAGCGGCCGCAGATCATCCGCGAATATATAGAAGAAATGCCGGAGTTCGCATACCGTACCAGAGTGAAGGCCGGGCTTGCGGGATATGCGCAGGTATACGGAAAGTACAATACAACGCCGTATGACAAGCTGAAGCTGGATCTGTTTTATATTGAGAATTATTCCGTATGGCTGGACTTGAAGTTGATGCTTCTGACATTGAAAATCCTGTTTACGCCCGACAGCACGGAGGGCGTGGACGAGAAGCAGGTGACCGCCATGAAAAAACAGGTGCAGGAGGAAGAAAAATAATGCCTCTGAAAAGAGATGAAGCATTTTGGAAAGAGGGCATGGACGAAAAACGCTTTGCCCTCTGTTGTATTCATAAAATATGGATCTGTCTGGCGGCAGCTTTGGCTGGCGCTGTTTTTGCTGCGGGGATTTATCTTGGTGTGCGGCAGCTGACGATGGGGCCGAAGCAGTATCGGTCGGAGGTTTTATATTCGATCGTCTATGACATCGACGAGGATGACGAGGTTTTAAAAGAATTTATCAACGAATATAACGCCTATACCTGGGGGGATATGATGCGCTCCGACCGCGTGATGGATACGGTGCTTTTGCAGTTGCCGGACGTGGAACGGTCCGTGATAGAGGCTTCGATCAGCACGGAAATTGCGTCTGACCCGGAATTTCTGACAGCGTACTTTACGACTGGGGACGCAGCGCTTTCCGACCGGATTGCGGCAGCTTATAACCGCGCCATGACGGCATTTGGGCAGACGATGCAGGGACGCGGTCTGACGACAATTGAAGTGTGGAAAACCGTTCCCGCACAGGCGGTGCTTCCGGAAAATAAAGTGAAAAATGCGGCGGTGCTCGGTCTGGTGCTCGGACTGCTTGCCGGAATCCTGGGCGTGGCAATCTGGTATGTTCTGGACGATTCTGTTTTGCTCAGCTCAGACGTGGAAAAACGCTGCGCAATCCCGGTTCTGGGCTACCGAACAGCAAAGCCCGATGAACAGTTCGGCGCGCTTCTGGACGCGCAGCTGAGAGCCAAAGCGTCTCAGAGTGCTTTTCAGGAAATTTCGCTGGACACGGTGCTTTCCGGGACGATGGGGCTTGGAGAAGAAGAAAAAATTCCGCTTATCCTTTTGGTTCGCTGGAACACACCCTGTATTAAAAAACTCGGACTTGCCCTCGATCTGCTTGCTCAGCGGGAGATCGCGGTTGTGGGCGTGATCCTCACGGACGCGGACGCACGGTTTTTGCACGCTTACTACAGAATGTAGGCTGCCAGTTCACTCGTGGAAGCCTGTAGGCAGATTCCATGCTCGCATGAGAATTTGCCTACAGACTGCTACGAATGGCGCGGGTGAACTGGCGCAGGATTACAAGAAACAAAGGAGACAGCTCATGAAACTGCAGATTCTGGTTTCCTCCCTGAATCAGGAGGTCAAGTCGCTGGCAGAGAAAATGAATCTGCAGGCGGATACAATTCTCATCAATCAGTGTAACGAAAACCGTTACGAGGAATGGACGCAGGACGGTCATCAGATCCGCTGCTATCATCTGGCGGAGCGGGGTGTCGGGCTGTCGCGCAACAACGCGCTTCTGCGTGCGGACGCCGACCTGTGCCTCTTTTCTGATGAAGATATCGTTTATGACGATGGTGCAGTTGAGCGGATTATCGAAGGGTTTGAGCAGCATCCGGAGGCGGACATGCTGCTATTCAATGTGCGCGTGCAGGAGAGCCGCTTTACCTACTGGAATTCGTTTTATAAGCGGGTGAGGTGGTATAACTGCGGTCGTTATCCGGCATACAGCTTTGCACTGCGTACGGCGAAGATGCACGAAAAGAATCTGACCTATTCTTTGTTGTTTGGCGGCGGCGCGAAATATGCAAACGGAGAGGATAGCTTGTTTATCCACGACTGCCTGAAAGCCGGGCTGAAAGTCTACAGCATTCCGGTCGAAATCGGAGAAGAACAGCCCAGACCGTCAACCTGGTTTTTCGGCTTTGACCGCAAATTTTTTCACGACAGGGGCGTTTTGTATCATGTGCTGTACGGAAAGCTGGCGGCGGTGATGGGATTTCGGTTTCTGCTGAAAAATAAATCCAATATGAATTCTGAGAGCTGCCCGGAGGGGCTGACCTTTGATGAGGCGAAAAAAGCGCTTCTGTCCGGAATCCGCGACGCAAAGGGAGGGCTGTAAATGGTATTTTATTTTCTGATTACAGCGGTTACGATTGCCCTCGCGGGGGTGATGGACGCGGTCTGGACGCGCACGGGGCAAGAGGCAGGCAGTGCTGGGCTGTGCGCTGGACAAGCCGCCGAGAGTGTGGCATCCGGGAATGGCAGGCACGCCTGCGGCATCTCATCATCCGGCGGCGGCTTGTTTTCGGCGGGCGTTTCCCGACGTCGCGCCTTCGACATCGTGTGTCTCACGGCTATTTTCCTGATTCTGGCGGGCGTGAGTGCGCTGCGTCTGGAGGTCGGTAACGATTACGGCAAATATGTCGAGAATTTCCACGAAATCTGGGCGGGAACCGATCAGGCGTATGTGGTGACAGAAGCAGGATTCAATTTCGTGGTATGGCTGATTTATACGATTTCCGGGTATGAAAATTATCTGCTGGTATTCGCGGTGTTCGGTGCGGTTACAGCTTTTTTGTTTTTAAAGGCGCTGTATGAGCAGAGTGACTGCTTCTGGCAGAGCTTCGCGATGTTCATGCTGCTGGGCGTATATTTTCGGACATTTACGACGGTGCGTTATTATCTGGCACTTGCGGCAGCACTGTATGGAATCCGGTTTGTACTGCGCAGGCAGTATGGCTGTTTCGTGATCTGGATTGGCATTGCGGCGCTGTTTCATAAATCTGTTCTGATGGTGCTTCCGCTGTATTTGTTGGCTGTGCTTCCGTGGAAAAAATGGATTGCGCCGGCGCTGACTGTGATCGGAGGGATCGGTTTTGTTTTCCAGCGTCCGCTTTTAAATCTGGCGCTGACGTGGTATCCTACATACAGGGACACCGTATATCTGTCACAGGATATCGGTCTGAAAGCGAATGCGTCCGGAATCCTCCGGTGCGTGCTCGTTTTTGTGCTGGCGGCAGTGGTTGGCAGGTGTGGAATGGAAAAGGAGCAGAACCGTTTCTGCCTGAAATTAAATTTTTTCGGACTGCTGTTTTATACCTGCGGTTCGTTTTTGCCGCTGGTATCGAGAATGTCCTATTATATGATTACGCCGCAGCTGCTGCTCATTCCGGGACTGCTTGGCTGCGTGGAGAACCGGAAGCGGAAAAATATTTTAACAGCACTTGTGGGGATCGTATGTCTGGGGTATTTTTTGTGGTTTTTAAAAACGGCATCCGGAAGCGGGATGCGCGTGCTTCCCTATAAGACCTGGATTTTTACGGATAAGGAGTGGATCAATGGCGCAGATTTCTTTTAGCATTGTGGTAGTATGCTTAAACCCCGGCGAAAAGCTGTTGAAGACGGTGCAGAGCGTATTGAACCAGAAATACGGAAATTATGAAATTGTGGTAAAGGACGGCGGTTCGACGGACGGCTCCCTGGAACAACTTCCGGCGGACAGCAGAATCCGGGTTTATACAAGACTGGACAGTGGGATTTATGACGCGATGAATCAGGCGATGTCCTATGTGACCGGTCAGTTTGTCCAGTTTTTAAATTGCGGAGATCTTTTACACGACGATATGGTGCTGGAACGGCTTGCAGCTGTGATGGAGCGTAAGCGCAGCAGAGGAGCCGACGAGGAAAGCCTGGGACATAAGGAAAAAGAGCGGATTTTTTATGGAAATCAATATCATGAGGCGTGGGGCAGCGTGATCTATTCTGCACCGGAGGTCAATGATTTTACCTGTTACAGAAATGTGCCCTGTCATCAGGTTTGCTTTTACGACGTTCGTCTGTTTGCAGAGCGTGGTTATGACGTAAAATACCGTGTCCGCGCAGATTACGAGCATTTCCTGTACTGTATTTACGATCGGAAAGCGGAAGCGGTTTATGTGGAGATGATTGTTGCGGATTACGAGGGCGGGGGCTTTTCCGAGACAAAGGAGAACCGTCGGATTTCCGAAAAAGAGCATGCCGAAATTACAAAACGTTATCTCGGACGCGATAAGGCGCTGCGTTATAAGCTGCTGATGCTTCTGACGCTGGCACCGCTTCGGACAAAGCTTGCAGAGGACGAAAAATATTCCGAGTGGTACAACGGGATCAAGGCGAAAATTTACGGAAGGTGCGGCCATAAGGACGAACCGGGGGAGAATCGGAAATGAGAGTGTTATGGGTATGCAATATTATGCTCCCGGTAATTGCGCAGGCGCTTTCGCAGGAATATAGCGTGCGGGAGGGCTGGCTGTCCGGGATACTGGGGCGGTATCTGGAGACGGAGAACGGCGCAGAACTGAGCGCAGCGGACGTGACAGACAGCGCTGCATCGCCCGGCGGACGGCAGCAGGGAGCCGAAACTGCGGCTGCACTGACGCTCGGCATCGCATTTCCGGTTGCACCGGGCAGGGAGGAGCTATCGCAGCGTCTGCAGCTTGGCAGCTATAAAAAAGAAGTCGCCTGCTATGGCTTTGCAGAGGATTTAGAGCACCCGGAGCGCTATGACAGCGCGATGGAAGCGCGTTTTTTACAGATTTTAGAGGACTTTCAGCCGGATATGGTGCATATTTTCGGGACGGAGTTCCCGCATGGCTATGCCTGTGCGAAAGTATTTCACAGACCGGAGCGGACGCTTGTGGGCTTGCAGGGACTTTGTATCTCCTGTGCGGACAACTACATGGCAGATCTCCCAGAAAATGTACAGAACAGCAGGACACTGCGAGATATTTTAAAAAAGGACAGCATCCGGCAGCAGCAGGAAAAGTTTTATCAGCGCGCGGAAAACGAGAAAAAACTCCTGTTGTCAGTCGGACATGTAACAGGACGGACAACATTCGATAAAACGATCAGTTTGGAGATAAATCCATCCCTTGTTTATCATACCATGAACGAGACAATGCGCCCACAGTTCTACAGCGGATGCTGGGAGATCGAAAAAACTGTGCCCGGAGAAATCTTTATCAGTCAGGGAGATTACCCGTTAAAGGGCTTTCACTATCTATTGCAGGCGATGCAGGAAATCCTGCAAAACTGTCCCGAGGCGCATATCAAGGTGGCGGGCATCAGCGTGCTCGGCGTAAACGGAATAAAGAGCAGAATCAAGATTCCGGCATATGGAAAATATCTGCGCAGGCTGATTTTGAAGAATCGCCTCGAAGGAAAAGTGCGTGTGCTGGGAAATCTTTCCGCGGAGGAGATGAAGCGGGAATATTTGTCCGCGCAGATATTTGTGTGTCCGTCTGCGGTGGAAAATTCCCCGAATTCCGTGGCAGAAGGGCAGCTTCTTGGCGTGCCCGTGGCGGCGAGCAGAACCGGCGGAATCCCGGATGTTGTAAAAGACGGCGTAAGTGGTCTGTTGTTTGAAAAAGGAAACATACACGAGCTTGCTGCGTGCGTCAGCCGGATTCTGACAGATAAACAGCTGGCAAAGGAGTTGTCGGCTTCGGAACGGGAGACTGCGGCGAAGCTTTACAACGGTGAAAACAATTATCAAAAACTGATAGAAATTTATCAAAGCATCGAATGAACGAAGCTGCTGACCGGAGCAGGAAGGCGGGAATGGAGGAAAACGTGAAGGCTGTTTTTATTTCCAATTATATCAATCATCATCAGATTCCGTTTTCCAACGCACTGTATGAACAACTGGGGGACGATTACCATTTCATCCAGACCGAGCCGATGGAAGAAGAACGGATTGCGATGGGCTGGGGACTGGATGCAGCGACTCTGCCATATGTTGTTTGGGCGGATCGGGAGGAAGAACGCTGCCGGAAGCTGATCGAGGAAGCGGATCTGGTGTTTGCAGGCTGGACGAAGCGGCTGGATCTGGTTTTACCGCGGCTTTCCTCGGGAAAGCTGACGTTTCGGGTGAGCGAGCGGATTTACCGCGAGGGGCAGTGGAAAGCGATCTCTCCGAAGGGGCTGCTTGCAAAATATAAAGAACATATCCGGTTTCGAAACCAGCCGGTGTGGCTTTTGTGCTGCGGCGCGTATGTGGCGTCAGATTTTTCACTGATCGGGGCTTATCCCGGGAAAAAGCTGAAATTCGGCTATTTTCCGGAGACGCTGCGCTGTCCGCAGGAGGAATTGTTTGCCAAAAAGAATACGGATAAACTGCAAATCGTCTGGGCGGGACGGATGATTTCGTTAAAGCACCCGGAGTTTGCAGTGAAGTTGGCTGGAAAATTAAAGGAACAGGGGTATTCGTTTGAGCTGCACTTTGCGGGAGGCGGTCCGATGGAAGAGGCGCTGAAGCAGGAAGCAGCAGCGCTCGGAGTGGCAGAGAAAATCGTTTTTCATGGATTTTTAAAGCCGCAGGAGGTTCGAAGCCTGATGAAACGCTGCCAGCTGCATGTGTTTACAAGCAACTATCTGGAAGGCTGGGGTGCAGTAGTCAGTGAGGCGATGAACAGTGGCTGTTGTGTGGTGGCAAACCGTCAGATCGGCGCGGTTCCGTTTTTGATTGAGGACGGCGTAAACGGCAAAAGCTACCCGGACGGCTCTTATGAAGCCTTTGAGCGGACGGTATTGGAGCTGTGCGCGCAGCCGGAGCAGATCACAGTGCTTGGAAAAGAGGCATACCGGACGATTACAGAAAAATGGAATGCAGAATGTGCGGCGCAGCGCTGCCTGGAATTTTATGAAGGCTGGAAAGCCGGAAAGCTGCCGGAGTGGGAGGATGGACCGCTCTCTGCCGCGCCGAAGCTTTCCGCACGCTGGAGCTATAATGAGGGAACATTGGATGGAGAATAAAACAGAACAAAACTGCCTGATCAGCGTGATCGTGCCGGTCTACAATATCCTGGACTGCCTGGAGCGATGCGTCAACAGCATCTGTGGACAGACCTGGAAAAATCTTGAGATCCTGCTGGTGGATGACGGATCAACGGACGGAACCGGAAAGCTGTGTGACCTGCTTGCCGAAAAAGATGACAGAATCCGGGTTTTCCATAAGCCGAACGGCGGTTCTTCCAGCGCGCGAAACCTTGGAATCAGTATGGCAAAGGGAAAATGGATCGGGTTTGTGGACAGCGACGACTGGATCGAGCCGCAGATGTATGAAAGGCTGTATGAAGCTGCGACCGCTGCAGGCACTTCAATTGCGCAGGCTTCGCGGGATGAGATCGACGAGGATTACCACAAAAGACCGGACGTCTGTACGCCGCCGGAACAGGAAGTTACCTGCACGGCAGAAGATTTTCTGAAAACGCTGCTGCTGCATCAGGGCGATTGCTCGTTCTGTACGAAGCTGATCAAAAAGAGCCTGTTTGAAGGTCACCGCTTCCCGGAGGGAAAGCTGAATGAGGATTTCCGCCTGCTGGTTGAGCTTTTATGTGAGGGCGAAAGGGTGCGGATCTTGCCGGAGCAGCTCTATCACGTTTTTTACCGGATCGGGAGCAATACGCGCCGGAAAGATAAAAACGATTTTTCGAGAGTGTTTGAGGATATTGTAGAAAATGCGGATTATATGGAGCAGCTGACCCGGGAGCGCTACCCGGAGCTTCGGGAATATGCGGTGCGCTTCGCACTCGTTCAGCGCCTGGATTATCTGCTGCACATCCCGGTGGGACGGATGGTGGATACGGATGTGTTTTACAAATCGGTAAAGCAGTATCTGCGCGGGCATTTTTCGGATACGCGGAAAAATCCGCTGCTGGATAAAAAGAGCAGAACCTATCTGACGCTTCTGACGATTGCGCCCAAAACCGTGCGCCGCGTGCACGGCTGGACGATGAAGCTGCGGGGAGTGGGGTGAAAAAACGCCGTAACATCAATCTCTATTGAGAGGATGCTACGGCGTTTTGCGTTTGAAATTTATGTTACAGTTCACTCGCGCCATTCGCAAAAGCGCGTCTTCGACGCTCTCCGCTGCTTCGCAGCTCATTTTTGCTCATAAAATGGCGCTCCCTTCGTACCTTTTTGTAAGCAGATTTCCATGCGAGCATGAAATCTGCCCCCTCGCTCCACGAGGTTACAGTTCACCCGCGCCATTCGCAAAAGCGCGTCTTCGACGCTCTCCGCTGCTTCGCAGTTCATTTTTGCTCATAAAATGGCGCTCCCTTCGTACCTCCTTGTAAGCAGATTTTCATGCGAGCATGAAATCTGCTTACAAGGAGGTACGAGTGAACTGTAATAAAAAAATAGAAAAACTCCTTGACAATCCCCTCCCTATTATGCTAATGTAAACAAGGTCGTTGAGACCGTGCCGAAGACAGCAGGTACCGGATAACCGGTGTAAGGAGAAGCGCCTGCCGAGGAGTGAAAGAAATGCGATGAATTTCCCTCTCTGTCTTTGGATAGAGAGGTTTTTTTGTACGAACAACTTCTTTTATTCGGCAGAAGAATCTAAAAGGAGGTAAGAAAATGGCAAAAGTTGAACTGAAAGCACCTGTAGTAGCAGAGATCGCTGAAGCAGTGAAAGATGCGCAGTCTGTTGTTCTGGTAGACTACCGTGGTCTGACCGTTGAGCAGGATACCGCACTTCGTAAGCAGCTTCGTGCAGCTGGTGTTACTTACAAGGTGTACAAAAACACAATGATGAACTTTGCGTTCAAGGGAACAGATTTCGAGGCTCTGGCTCCGTATCTGGAAGGCCCCAGCGCAATCGCAATCTCTACTACTGACGCAACCGCTCCTGCAAGAGAGCTGGCTAACTTCGCTAAGACAGCTGACAAGCTGGAGATCAAGGGCGGCGTTGTAGAAGGCAATGCATACGATGCAGCAGGAATCATGGAGATCGCTAAGATCCCTGGAAGAGAAGCTCTTATTTCCAGATTGCTGGGCAGCATGCAGTCTCCTATCACCAACATGGCTCGCGTTCTGAATCAGATCGCAGAGAAAGGCGGCGCAGCAAACTGCGAAGCAGCACCTGCAGAAGAAGCACCCGCTGCAGAATAATCTTTTTTTCGAAAAAGAAACTGAGCCGCAGATGCGGCTGACAAAACAATAATTTAAAACGGAGGTAAATTAAAATGGCAAAATTATCCGCTCAGGAATTTATTGAAGCAATCAAAGAGATGACCGTATTAGAGTTAAACGATCTGGTAAAGGCTTGCGAAGAGGAGTTCGGCGTATCCGCAGCAGCAGGCGTTGTTGTAGCAGCAGCAGGCGGCGAAGCAGCAGCAGCTGAAGAGAAGACCGAGTTCGATGTAGAACTGACCGAGGTTGGCCCTAACAAGGTTAAGGTTATCAAGGTTGTTCGTGAAGTTACCGGTCTGGGCCTGAAGGAAGCTAAGGAAGTTGTAGATGGCGCTCCTAAGGTTCTGAAGGAAGGCGTTTCCAAGGAAGAAGCTGAAGATATCCAGAAGAAGCTGGATGCTGAAGGCGCTAAGGTTACTCTGAAATAATTGAGACCATATCTTACCACAAAGGCGTTCGCGAATGCGGACGCCTTTCCTTTTTATTTCATAGGAAAATGCGTCCTATGAAATAAAAACGCTCTACGAGGATGCGCACTCGACGCAGGGGTAGATGGTTGCCGAAGCAACCGCGCCTCGGCGCGAGAATGTGCCAAGGCACATTCTTTTTTTGTTTTTTAAAATATCAGTTGACAGACAGAATGGATTGTGTTAGATTGTAGTGTGCACTATTGTGTTAGAGTATGCCATTTTTTATGCAATGGATTTACTTGCTTAGATACCGAAAAGTAATAGTTTCAAGAAATCAATGATAAGAACGGGGTGAAGTGTCAATGGAAAAAAACAGAATACGTCCAATTGCCACCGGCAAGAACATGCGTATGAGTTATGCACGACGGAAAGAAGTATTGGAAATGCCCAATCTTATAGAAATTCAGAAGAATTCCTATAAGTGGTTCCTTGATGAAGGTTTAAAAGAGGTGTTTGACGATATTTCTCCGATTTCCGATTACAGCGGACATCTGAGTCTGGAATTTGTAGACTTCGAGCTGTGTGAAGAAGACGTGAAGTATTCTATTGAGAAGTGCAAGGAAAGAGATGCGACATATGCAGCTCCTCTCAAGGTGAAGGTACGTCTGTATAATAAGGAAAAAGAAGAAATCAGTGAACACGAGATCTTTATGGGCGATTTACCGTTGATGACCGAGACAGGCACGTTCGTTATCAACGGAGCGGAGCGTGTAATTGTCAGCCAGTTGGTGCGTTCCCCCGGCATCTATTACGGCATCGGTCATGATAAGATTGGTAAAAAGCTGTATTCCTGTACAGTAATCCCGAACCGTGGTGCGTGGCTGGAGTATGAGACTGATTCCAACGACGTATTTTACGTTCGTGTGGATCGTACCCGTAAGGTACCGATCACTGTACTGCTGCGTGCCCTGGGTCTTGGCACCAATGACGAGATCCGTGAGGTGTTCGGCGATGAACCCAAGATTGAAGCCAGCTTTGCAAAAGACACTTCTGAGAACTATCAGGAGGGTCTGTTAGAGTTATACAAGAAAATCCGTCCGGGTGAGCCTCTGAGCGTAGAGAGCGCAGAAAGCCTGATTAACGCGATGTTCTTCGATCCCAGAAGATATGATCTGGCGAAAGTAGGACGTTATAAATTCAATAAGAAGCTGCTGCTGCGCAACCGTATCCGCGGCCACGAACTGGCTGAGGATGTTGTGGATACCACAACCGGTGAAATTCTGGCAACAGCAGGCACCAAGGTAACAGCAGAACTGGCTGACCTGATTCAGAACAGCGCAGTTCCCTATGTATATATCCAGACTGAGGAAAGAAAAGTCAAAGTGCTTTCCAGCATGATGGTTGAGCTGACTCACTATGTAGACTGTGATCCCAAGGAGCTGGGCGTGACAGAGCTGGTATACTATCCGGTACTGGCACAGATTCTGGAAGAGTATTCTCAGGATCCCGAAGCGCTTGCAGAAGCAATCCGCAAGAATGTGCACGAGCTGATTCCGAAGCATATCACCAAGGAAGATATTTTGGCGTCCATTAACTATAACATGCATCTGGAGTACGGCATCGGTAACGAAGACGACATCGACCATCTGGGCAACCGTCGTATCCGTGCGGTCGGCGAACTGCTGCAGAACCAGTACAGAATCGGTCTTTCCAGACTGGAAAGAGTTGTTCGTGAGCGTATGACCACTCATGATGCAGAGGAGATTTCCCCACAGGTTCTGATCAACATCAAGCCCGTACAGGCTGCAGTTAAGGAATTCTTCGGATCTTCCCAGCTGTCTCAGTTCATGGATCAGAACAACCCGCTGGGCGAGCTGACGCACAAGCGTCGTCTGTCCGCACTGGGACCTGGCGGTCTGTCCCGTGACCGTGCCGGATTCGAGGTTCGAGACGTACACTACTCCCATTACGGAAGAATGTGCCCGATCGAGACACCAGAAGGTCCTAACATCGGTCTGATCAACTCTCTTGCAAGCTATGCAAAGATCAACGAATACGGCTTTATTGAAGCGCCTTACCGTAAGATCGACAAAACCGATCCGGAAAACCCGCGCGTAACCAATGAAGTTGTATATATGACAGCGGATGAAGAAGATAACTACCATGTGGCGCAGGCAAACTCCGAATTGGACGAGGAAGGACATTTCGTTAATGCCAACGTATCCGGTCGTTATCTGGATGAAACATCCGAATATCCGAAGACAGTTTTCGAGTACATGGACGTATCCCCTCAGATGGTATTCTCCGTTGCGACTGCACTGATTCCGTTCCTGCAGAACGACGATGCGAACCGTGCGCTGATGGGTTCCAACATGCAGCGTCAGGCAGTGCCGCTTCTGACAACCGAGGCTCCTGTAGTCGGAACCGGTATCGAAGTAAAGGCAGCCGTTGACTCCGGTGTCTGCGTTGTTGCAAAGAAGTCCGGTACCATCGACTATGTATGCTCCAATCTGATCCGTATGACGGCAGATGACGGCGAGAAGATCGAATACCACCTGACCAAGTTCTCCAGAAGTAACCAGTCCAACTGCTACAACCAGAGACCGATCGTATTTAAAGGCAACCACGTTGAAGCAGGACAGGTAATTGCAGATGGTCCTTCGACATCCGAAGGCGAACTTGCACTCGGTAAGAACCCTCTGATCGGGTTCATGACCTGGGAAGGTTATAACTACGAGGACGCTGTACTGCTGAGTGAACGTCTGGTTATGGATGATGTTTATACCTCCATCCATATTGAAGAATATGAAGCAGAAGCCCGTGATACGAAGCTCGGACCGGAAGAAATCACAAGAGATGTTCCCGGTGTCGGCGACGAAGCGCTCAAGGATCTGGATGACAGAGGTATTATCCGTGTCGGCGCTGAGGTTCGTGCCGGAGATATTCTGGTCGGCAAGGTAACTCCCAAGGGAGAAACCGAGCTGACAGCTGAGGAGCGCCTGCTGCGTGCGATCTTCGGTGAAAAAGCGCGTGAGGTGCGTGATACCTCTCTGAAGGTACCTCACGGTGAATATGGTATTATTGTAGATGCCAAAGTATTTACAAGAGAGAATGGCGATGAGTTGTCTCCCGGTGTAAATCAGGCGGTTCGTATCTATATCGCACAGAAGAGAAAGATCTCTGTCGGCGATAAGATGGCAGGCCGTCATGGTAATAAGGGTGTCGTTTCCCGTGTACTGCCTGTAGAAGATATGCCGTACCTGCCCAACGGTCGTCCGCTGGACATCGTACTGAATCCTCTGGGCGTACCTTCCCGTATGAATATCGGTCAGGTCCTTGAGATTCACCTCTCTCTGGCTGCAAAAGCCCTCGGCTTTAACGTAGCAACCCCGATTTTCAACGGCGCAAACGAAAAAGATATTCAGGATACCCTGGAACTGGCAAACGATTATGTAAACCTGGAATGGGATGAATTCAAAGAGAAGCATGGCGAAGAGCTGCTTCCTGAGGTTCTGGATTATCTGTATGAAAACCGCGATCACAGAAAGCTCTGGAAGGGCGTTCCGATCTCCAAGGAAGGTAAGGTAAGACTGCGGGATGGCCGTACCGGCGAAGAATTCGACAGCATGGTAACCATCGGTCACATGCATTACCTGAAGCTGCACCATCTGGTAGACGATAAGATCCATGCACGTTCTACCGGTCCTTACTCTCTGGTAACACAGCAGCCTCTGGGTGGTAAAGCTCAGTTCGGTGGCCAGCGTTTCGGTGAGATGGAGGTTTGGGCACTGGAAGCATACGGTGCATCCTACACCCTGCAGGAGATCCTGACTGTGAAGTCTGATGACGTAGTAGGACGTGTCAAGACCTACGAAGCGATCATCAAGGGCGACAACATCCCTGAACCCGGTATTCCGGAATCCTTCAAGGTACTGCTCAAAGAGCTGCAGTCCCTCGGCCTGGATGTCAGAGTGCTGCGGGAGGATAATACAGAAGTTGAGATCATGGAAACTGTCGATTACAGCGATACGGATTACCGCTATGAGATGGAAGGAGATTCCAAGGGCTACAACTACAACGAAGAAGAAAATCTGGGCAAGATGGGTTATCAGAAGCAGGAATTCGACTCCGAGAAACAGGAGCTGGTGAACGCAGATGATGATTACACCGAAGATGCTGCAGAGGACGGATTTGAGGAATCTTTTGACGAAGAGTAAGCCGAATCGAAGATATGTAAAGGAGTGCCAAGATGTCTGAAACAAAAAACGAAGTTTATCAGCCGATGACGTTTGATGCGATCAAGATCGGACTTGCGTCCCCGGAGAAGATTCGTGAGTGGTCCAGAGGCGAGGTAACAAAGCCTGAGACGATTAACTACAGAACACTCAAGCCCGAACGGGACGGTCTGTTCTGTGAGCGGATTTTCGGACCCAGCAAGGACTGGGAGTGCCACTGCGGCAAATATAAAAAGATCAGATATAAAGGCGTTGTCTGCGACCGCTGTGGTGTTGAAGTAACCAAGTCCAGCGTCCGCAGAGAGCGTATGGGACATATTGAACTGGCAGCGCCGGTTTCCCATATCTGGTATTTCAAGGGAATTCCGAGCCGGATGGGACTGATCCTGGATCTGTCCCCCCGTGTTCTGGAGAAGGTGCTTTACTTTGCTTCCTATATCGTACTGGACAAGGGCGACACCAATCTGGAATACAAGCAGGTTCTTTCCGAGAAAGAATACCAGGATGCAAGAGAAACCTGGGGCAACCGTTTCCGTGTCGGCATGGGTGCAGAATCCATTAAGGAGCTGCTGCAGGCCATCGATCTGGAAACCGAAGCGGTTGACCTGAAAAATGAACTGGTGGATGCAAGCGGACAGAAGCGTGCGAGAATCATCAAGCGTCTGGAAGTTGTAGAAGCGTTCCGTGAGTCCGGCAACCGCCCTGAATGGATGATTCTGGATGCCGTACCGGTAATCCCTCCGGATCTGCGCCCGATGGTACAGCTGGACGGCGGACGTTTTGCAACGTCTGACTTAAATGACCTGTACAGAAGAATCATCAACCGTAACAACCGTCTGAAGAGACTGCTGGAGCTGGGCGCTCCGGATATCATCGTTCGCAACGAGAAGAGAATGCTGCAGGAAGCGGTAGACGCTCTGATCGATAACGGCAGAAGAGGCCGTCCGGTAACCGGCCCCGGTAACCGTGCACTGAAATCACTGTCTGACATGCTGAAGGGTAAATCCGGTCGTTTCCGTCAGAACCTGTTAGGAAAGCGTGTTGACTATTCCGGACGTTCCGTTATCGTCGTTGGTCCCGAACTGAAAATTTATCAGTGCGGTCTTCCGAAGGAAATGGCAATCGAGCTGTTCAAGCCCTTTGTAATGAAGGAGTTGGTAAGCAGAGGCATTTCCCAGAACATCAAAAATGCGAAGAAGCTGGTAGAACGGCTGGATACGCAGGTTTGGGACGTTCTGGAAGATGTCATCAAAGAGCATCCTGTTATGCTGAACCGTGCACCTACACTGCACAGACTGGGTATCCAGGCATTTGAGCCGATCCTTGTAGAAGGTAAGGCAATCAAGCTGCATCCCCTTGTTTGTACCGCGTTCAACGCCGACTTCGATGGTGACCAGATGGCTGTACACCTTCCGCTTTCTCAGGAAGCACAGGCAGAGTGCCGTTTCATGCTGCTGTCTCCCAACAACCTGTTGAAGCCTTCTGATGGCGGACCGGTAGCCGTACCTTCCCAGGATATGGTCCTTGGTATTTATTACCTGACCCAGGAGCGTCCCGGTTCTGTCGGCGAAGGAAAATACTTCAAGAGCGTAAACGAAGCCATTCTGGCTTATGAAAATAAAGCCTGCACCCTGCATTCCCGCATCCATGTCCGCATGAGCAAGGTCAATGCAGAGGGCGAGACCGTAACAGGATTCGTAGAATCCACACTGGGCAGATTTATCTTCAACGAGATCCTGCCTCAGGATCTGGGCTATGTAGACCGTACCCAGCCGGAAAACTTCTTAAAGCTGGAGGTTGACTTCCATGTTGGCAAGAAGCAGTTAAAGCAGATTCTGGAAAAAGTAATCAACACCCACGGCGCTTCCAAGACCGCAGAGGTTCTGGATGACGTTAAGGCAATCGGTTACAAGTATTCCACCAGAGCTGCCATGACCGTATCCATTTCCGATATGACTGTGCCTGCACAGAAGGCAGAGATGCTGGCAGAGGCTCAGAAGACTGTAGATAAGATCGGCAGAAACTTCCGCCGTGGTCTGATCACAGAAGAAGAGCGTTACCGTGCCGTTGTCGAGACCTGGCAGGAAACCGATAAAGAGCTGACCGATGTACTGTTAAAGGGTCTGGATAAATACAACAACATCTTCATGATGGCGGACTCCGGTGCCCGTGGTTCCAACCAGCAGATCAAACAGCTGGCAGGTATGCGTGGTCTGATGGCGGATACAACCGGCCGTACCATCGAACTGCCCATCAAGTCCAACTTCCGTGAAGGTCTGGATGTACTGGAATACTTCATGTCTGCCCATGGCGCACGAAAAGGTATGTCCGATACCGCTCTGCGTACTGCGGACTCCGGTTATCTGACCCGTCGAATGGTAGACGTATCCCAGGAGCTGATCATCCGTGAGATCGATTGTGCAGAAGGCAAGGATAAGATTCCGGGCATGTCTGTAAAAGCGTTCATGGACGGCAAGGAAACCATCGAAGGCTTAAAAGACAGAATTACAGGACGCTATTCCTGTGAAGACATTTATGATAAGGACGGCGAGCTGATCGTCGGTGCAAACCACATGATCACACCCGGCCGTGCAAAACGGATTATGGAAACAGGTGTCAATAAGAAGGGCGAGCCTGTGGAGGAAGTGAAGATCCGTACCATCCTGACCTGTCGTTCCAAGAGCGGTATCTGTGCAAAGTGCTACGGCGCGAACATGGCGACCGGCGAAGCGGTACAGGTTGGTGAAGCAGTTGGTATTATTGCAGCGCAGTCTATCGGTGAGCCCGGTACACAGCTGACGATGCGTACCTTCCACTCCGGCGGTGTCGCTGGTGACGATATCACACAGGGTCTTCCCCGTGTCGAGGAGCTTTTCGAAGCAAGAAAGCCGAAGGGTCTTGCGATTATCGCAGAGTTCGGCGGAACTGCTGTCATCAAGGATACCAAGAAGAAGCGGGAAATTATCATTACCAATAAGGAAACCGGCGAGAGCAAGACTTACCTGATCCCTTACGGTTCCCGTATCAAGGTTGTTGACGGTCAGGAATTAGAGGCCGGCGATGAGCTGACAGAGGGTTCTGTAAACCCGCACGATCTGTTAAAGATCAAGGGCATCCGCGCCGTTCAGGATTACATGCTTCGTGAAGTACAGCGTGTATACCGTCTGCAGGGTGTAGATATCTGTGATAAGCATATCGAGGTTATCGTTCGCCAGATGCTGAAGAAGATCCGCATCGAGGAAAGCGGCGATACCGAATATCTGCCCGGCACAATGGTTGACGTTCTGGATTACGAGGACTTAAACGAAGAGCTGATCGCAGCCGGCAAGAAGCCTGCTGAGGGCAAACAGGTAATGCTCGGTATTACCAAGGCTGCTCTGGCAACCAACTCCTTCCTGTCTGCTGCATCCTTCCAGGAAACCACGAAGGTTCTGACGGAAGCAGCGATCAAGGGTAAGGCTGATCCACTGATCGGTCTGAAGGAAAACGTTATTATCGGTAAGCTGATTCCTGCTGGTACCGGTATGAAACGTTACCGCGATGTCAAGTTAAATACGGATGCGATGATTGCCGCTGAGGAAGCGGAGCGCGCAGCCAGAGCAGAAGAGGAAGCAAGACTTGCTGCAGAAGCTACAGCAGCGGAAAAGAAATCCAAAGAGGATGACGAGCTGCTGGAAGAAACCGCTGACGAAGATGTAACCGATGAAGAGCTTACCGAAGAGGAAGCGATTCTGGACGAGGACATCGACGAAGAACTGGACGAGGAAGCTGAAGCAGAAGAAAACGGCGAGGAGTAATCTGACCCGGGCGTTTCCTTCAACAATAAAAAGTACACCTTGCAAAAATGCCGGTGTCGTACACAATAGAATGCACGCTCCGCGAACATTCTATTGTTACAAATAAAGAAACAGAGCAGGCGGATGTTCCTCAAAAGGAGCATCCGCCTGTTTTCTTATCGTATAGGAAACTTCGTTTCCATACGATAAGAAACGCTCCGCGCGGATCGCACTGCAGCGGAATGGAAGAATGTCGCTTGCGCGAC